>Ga0209092_10000018_pt1 | contig 134211 bp, 141 predicted proteins | sample FraStrMetagenome_FD_187446 | JGI IMG/M metagenome (GOLD analysis project Ga0209092, IMG submission 187446) | Marine eukaryotic phytoplankton communities from Arctic Ocean - Fram Strait ARC3M Metagenome (SPAdes) (version 2) | ecosystem: Environmental > Aquatic > Marine > Oceanic | place: Fram... | reverse complement strand
TTAATTCTTCCATCTTTCCTTCTACGTATTCAATTCCTTTATCAATTAATTGTTCTACCGTTGCTTTTTTATCTGCAAGCATCCATTTGGTACCATTATGCACAAATACTTCATTTTTATTTTTTCGATTAGGCATATAAACGTTGTGATTTTCAGGTTTACTTTTATTAAAATGCATATAATTGATTAAATTTGTAACCGTTTTATTACCTTGGCATAATTTGCCTATATCATCAATATTGAAATCCATATTTTCTTTACCAAAAGCAACAATATTAATCGTAGCATTAATTGTTCCGTTATTAACATTATTTATATTTTTGTTATTAACAATTCCTTTGTTAATTGTTTTTTTATTGTTCACGTCAGAACGTTTTATTAACTGTTCATTATATTCTTCTAATTTTTTTATTTTTTTATTTGTCGTATCGTTCATCGTTTTTAATTCATTTTTAACATTTTTATTTTCTTTTTTGACGTTAAATAATTCTTTTTTTACATGTTGTAGTTCTTTTAATATTAAATTTAATGTCAATGAATTTTGATTGCCATGTTCTAAATATGTTAAAATTTTGTTTGTTTGTATTTCACATATATTTTTTCTATTTATATGCGCATCATATGACGATTTTCTATTAAATATTACGTTACATCGACTACACGTATATTTTACCATTATTTATACTTTCATGACATAAAAATTATGCAAAAAATATGCAATATAAATAAAAATTATTATTTAATTTACATAAAAGATATCATGGTGGTAATATGTTAATTTTATTTTACTAATTATTAAAAAATATATAATTATATAAATTTTAGTACGTATTAACTTTATTATAAATATTGTTCATAAAAAACATACAAAAATTATGCAAATTATGCAAATATTGCATAATATTTATTTATAAAAAGTGACTAGTTATACATTACACTCATAATTATTCACATATTTTTTGCATAATTTTTTTTATATTGTTTTACTTATTTTTAAGGAGGGGGGGGAAGAAATATTTTTAAAAAGTTTTTCAAATAAAAAAATTGTTAATGTAAAAATTAAAAAAACACGATAAAAATAAATAATATTTATTTATCAAATTTTAGGTGCCATAATTAAATCCTTGTTGTTATACAAAATAAGTTCAATATCTTTAGTGATTTTTTTATTAGCTTCATTATTTGGGTCCTCCTCATTTTCATTATATGCGTTAATAGCACGTTCAACAGCATTATACTTTGATTGTGATATTATTGTGCTTAATTCTTCCATCTTTCCTTCTACGTATTCAATTCCTTTATCAATTAATTGTTCTACCGTTGCTTTTTTATCTGCAAGCATCCATTTGGTACCATTATGCACAAATACTTCATTTTTATTTTTTCGGTTGGGCATGTAAACGTTGTGATTTTCAGGTTTACTTTTATTAAAATGCATATAATTAATTAAATTTGGAACCGTTTTATTACCTTGGCATAATTTGCTTATATCATTAATATTAAAATCCATATTTTCTTTGCCAAAAGCGACAACATTAATTGTATTTGTGATGGTCCCTTTATTTATATGTTTAGTGTTCGTATTTGTGTTTGTTTTTATTGTATCTCCATTATTAATAGTCTTATTAATCACTTTTTGTGACTCTAACGATGATATGCGAGAAATTAATATTTCGTTCATATCCTTCATTTTTTTTAATTCATTCAAAATGTTATTTAATATCAGAGCATTATCATTGTCACGTTCGACCAATGACGAATGTAAAATACATTTATTTTTTTTATTAATATGGTTATCGTATGATGATTTTTTTGTGAATTCACGAAGACAACAATTGCATGTGCGGACAACCATTGTTGAGTTATATGTATATATTATATATTTATATTTTATGCGTTTTTATGCGTTTTTAGGTATTTATGAATATTATTATGCGATTTTGAGTGATTTTATGCGTATTTTGTAAAATATTATCCATCGCCTTATGACTTTTTTATTTTTAATATTAATATTATATTAATGTATTGTACTTTTATTATAATTATATTTTTATGAATATTTTTGAGGGGGGGGGGGAAGAAATATTTAAAAAAAGTTTTCAGCAGAAAAAAATTTGTCAATGTAAAAATTAAAAAATACGATAAATTATAATTCATGTCGAATATAAATTTATCAGTCCACTATTATATTTTTTATTATGATATCATTGTGCTTAATTCTTTTATTTTTCCTTCTGCGCATTCAATCAATTGAACAGTCAATGACAAAGTTATGACTAAAAATAAAGCTGCATATTATCGGCATTTCAACATGAAAATTATCTTTATTTTCTATTAAATATTGCGTTGACTATGTGCAATATTTTACCATTGTTCTTAATTATTGTAACATTAATACTGCAAAAATATTGCAAAAATAATGCAAAAATACTGCAAAAATATTGCAAAAATATTGCAAAAAATATATTTAACAACCATAAAGTGTACATGCTAACAAAAATATTGCGCATAAATTAATATAATAAAAAATAAAGTAATGACGTAAAACATATACATGTATGCTAAAAAAGTATTAACGTGGCAAAATATTAAAAAATATGATATATTTTGTATATCCAATATATTTACGAATATATAAAAAAGTAATGGTATGTATCATATAGCAAAATAATATTTTATGATATATTGTAATATTTTTGCAATATTTTTGCAATATTTATTGTGTTTTTATTTATTTTGAGGGGGGGGGGAGAAATATTTTTTAAAAAGTTTTTCAAATAAAAAATTGTTAATGTAAAAATTAAAAAATACAATAAATTACATGAAAAAATAATTTTTATTTAAATTGGATGCAATATTTATATTTTTCTAAAAATTGCAATCTCTTTTGTAAACTGGATATACGCGCAATTGCCTCATGTGTTATAATATATTTCCCGTTTTTTATTGCGTCATTAATAATTTTTTGAATATGCACGTCATTATATTTTTTTAATAATTCATCATAACAGTACGTATCCATATGTTCATCATTAAGATGGTCATAATTATGTTCATTATTGATGTCGACGTCAGAAATATATTTATTGGCATCAACATTATACGTTTTGACATTATTTCTAATTTTATCATACAGCATTTTTTGAGGCGTATCAAATAAAATGAATGTTAAATTGTCATTAATGATATCGTTACGATGACATATATCAAAAAAATCGTCACGTGATACATTATAATCAAAAATTTTTGGAGGTATTTTGTAAGAAAGTATTATTTTTTCTAATATGTGCACATTTATAACGCCACCATAATTCACTAGTATTGGTAAAATTATGATTTGTTTTCGTGTGTGTTGTATAACATTAATAAAACATTGTTCAGTGGGTATTAATTTTGTGTCTAATAATTTATATATAGCATATGTATCATTATTTTTACACGCTGTGCATAAATGTTCAATTGTTGGATTAACATGTTCCATACAATAATCAATAATTTGTTTATTTTGTTTATCTTTGTTTATTGCTTCCATAAAGTGATCATTATTCGGAATTATATTTTGTTTAACGCATTCGTTTATTAAAACGTCATTAAATGACGCTATAGCATACATTAACGTCAATGATGTATATTTTATGCCATGTTTATGCGCAGAAATAACCATAATTTTATATTCTGTGACATAATCCGATAAATCATAAAACATTATAGAATTTAATGCGATATCATAAATTTCATATGTGTTTATTTTTTTTATGATTTTATTTATTTGTGTTAATGCATTACATAAATATCCACTGCCACTGAATATATATATATTTTTATTTAATATGTCAATAAATTGTTTAACATTTTCGTTTGTGCATTCAATGAAATCTGAAAATGCATTATATAGCATAATCACATTATTAATATCGTTGCGTTTTTTTGTTTTTAATATGTGATGAAATAATTTTGAAATAATATGTGGTTCGAAATGTAAAAAATCTGATAACATTGTTATTAAATTGTGACCCGTACCTATCAATTTATCACAAAATTTTACACATATATAATAAATATCATCGTCGGTCATATATTTACGATGTTTTTTTATGAAATTATCAATGTGTCCAATGTTATTGATAATATGTGTAATAGTTAATTTGGTAACATAAAAAATTACGTCAAGTGGTTTATCTGTTTCCATTAATAATTTATTTGTAATAAATTCAATGCATCCGTTACAAACAAATAATTTTATTTGATTTTCATTAAATATCATTCCATTTTCTGATAAATAATTTATGGTTGGATTTGTTGTTACCATTGGATTACGTATGCGTGCTAATTTTGATAATAATAAATCGAATTGTTCAGTTGATGGAATATAAATTTTAAATATTCGTTCGATGTCAGATAAAAATGTGTCATTTAGTGTTGTTCCTTTTGTGATAATTTGAATAAATTTATCATATTCTTGCCGCGTTATTACGTTTTCATATTTTATCATGTCATCAATAATATGTTTTAAATCTTGTTTAATTTGTCGTATTCCTTGCTTTGTAGATATAACTTTTTTAAAAGTAAGCGTCATCGTGTAATTTATGTTTGATGTAACGTATATTACATAACTCATAAAGATGTTAATAAATCAATTTTTTATACGTGGTGTTTATTTAAAATTATTTTAGTTGTCATAATAAATTAATTATTTTTAAGAAATAAATATTTGTCAATTAAATATCTTTCTGGTTTGATACGACGAGAAGACTGGTCGATACTTTTCGGAACGATTCCTAGTGTACGTTTATGTCTTCTATATGGTTTATTATTGTTTGATTTTTGATCTAATTTTTTTAGTTTATGCATACCATGACACATGCTTATAATATATATATATATATATATAATTAAATGAATTATACGGACGTAATTTATATTTAATATTCGTTACATCATATGTAAAGCCAATAATAAATCAATTTTTATAAATTAAATGATGTATTAAAATTATATTTTTTTAACAAGTTTTGTTGGCGAATAATATTTGTTTCTCTAACAATTGCTTCGGTTGTTGGAACATATTTTTTATTTTTAATGGCATCTTTAATTATCGTGTTAAAAGGAACGCCGTTAAGTAATAATAATGAATCGTAACAATATTTATCAAAATCAATGTTGTGCAATTTCTTGAAACGAATGATGTCATCGTATTGTTCATTATGTACACAAAGTTCGTAATTATATTTATCATGATCACAAAATTCATTATCGATGGCATTAATCATTTCGTACAATATTTTATGTGGTGTATCAAATGTTACATAATCAAGATTATTATAATTAAGACAATAATAGTGACATATTTCAAAATAATCATCATGTGTCACACCATAATTAAATATATTTGGAAACATTATATCATTAAACACCATATTACTCAAAATTGTTTTATTCATGACGCCACCATGATCAAGTAACATCGTTATTATTTTTTCATTTATTGTAACACAATGTCTATTATTTAAAATATTTATAAAACATGTCGTAGTGGGTATTATTTTTGTGTTAAGTATTTTTTGCGTAATAATGGAATGGAAATAATAACACGCGTAACATAAATGTTCAATATTTAATTTAATGTGCGTTTGACAATAATCAAATAAAAACACATTTTTTGTACATATTGCATGTAACAAATGTTCATCTGTTGGCATAATTTTTTGTTCGATGCATTTATTGATTAAAGTGGAGTTGTCAGTTTTAATCGCAAATGAAAATGTCATTTGTGTACACATGACGTTGTTATTTTTCATATTACGTATTAAATCTTTATAAATTGATACATATTCACTGTCAAATATTAAATTATTAAAAATAAAGGTGTTCATAAAAGTTTCATATATTTTTATTTTATTAATCATTTCACTTAAAATTTTTAGCGAATCGATGTATACATGCACGCCGTATAAACATTTATGTGATATATTGCACTTATTGATAAACAGTTTTACAATATCGTCAGTTAAATTAATTGAATGATTAAATTTATCATACACATCATTTAAATATTTGAGTTTATGTATATGTTCTGATTTAAGTATGTGTTCAAATAATCGAATGACGATATGTTGTTCAAATTTAAAGTCATCAATTAATAGCGACACTAAGTTAAAATATTCTTCTTCTTTTTCACATAATGTTACACAAATATTAAAAATATCATTATCTGTTATTTGTTGTTTGTATTTTTGTGTTATGTTTAGTGAAGAAATATTTTTTTTGATAGTGTTAAGAGGCATATATTTTAGAACATTTATTAATTCATCACATGGATTGTTTTTTATATTCACTAACCGACACATAAGAAATTCAATTGAATTCCATATGACAAATAAATGTATTTGGTCATCAGTAAATACATAGCCATTACTTTCTAGATACGTTAACCATTCATTTTTATTTGCAATATTTGTATCATAATGTGCGTTATCAATTAAACTATTTAATTGTTCACTTGTTGGAATATAAATGTGAAATAATAGCTTAATGTCATGAATTTTTACGTCACACAAAAAATTTTTTTTTGTTATTATTTTGATGAATGTGTCATAATTTTTTTGCGTAATCTCACATTTATGTTCATATCCATTATATATTATACTTTTTAAGTTTTTTTTTATTATTCGTGTTGATTGTTTTGATTTAATTGCTTCCTTAAAAGTTATCACCGTCATAATTATTAAATATATTTATAAATTAAATTGCACATATTGATATTTTTTTATGCGTTAAATAATTTTAAGTTTTTGATTAACATTTTATTTATAAATTAAACGACGTATTAAAAAAATATTTGCCGAATAAATGCTGTCTATATACAACACATGTGCTACGTGCAATTGCTTCACATGTCACGTTATATTTTTTATTTTTAATTGCATCATTAACAGTTTTTGAATAATTTGAATCTTGTTTTATTAACATTAAATCATAACAATATTTATCAAATTCAATGTTATTTTTATTTTTGAAATCAATTATGGTATCATAATTTTCGTTGTCATGAATAAATTTATATAATTTTTTACATGGTTCGTCAAAATTAATAAATTCTACATTATCGTTGATTTTACAATAATAATGGCATATGTCAAAATAATCATCATATGAAATATTATATTTAAATATTTCAGGAGTCATTGCATGTGCGCATATAATCCATTTTAATGTTGGTATATTAATGATTCCGCCATATTCAAGAAATAATATTATTATTTGTTTTTTTACGTCAATTTTTGTGTCATCATTATTTAAGACATTAATGAAACAAATTTGTGATGGAATTAATTTTGTATCAAGAATTTGTTTAATTATGTTTACGTTATCAAATGCACATGCATTTTGTAAGTGTTTTTCTGTAGCGTTCATATGCGTTAAACAATATTTAACTAATAATTGATTTGAAAATGATATGGCGTAATTGATACATTCATTACTTGGTGCAATCATTTGTTTGATACATTTATTGATTATGATCGTATTATTTGTTTTGCATGCGAAATTAAATGTTATTTCGTTACATTTAACGTTATGATTCTCTATATTTTGTATTATATCATTATATTTATCTATCACTTTATTAATACGATCAAATGTGACTAGATTGTTTAATGCAAATTCATAAATTATAACATTATCTATTTTATTGAGCATGTCGTTGATGCACACTAAAAAATTAGTATGTATTTTGCGTTTTAAAATTGGATAATTATCGTTAATATCATTTAAAACATAATTATTACTGAGCAACACATATGATTTAAAATGTTCGTGTGATAATTGTATATCTTGACCAATTTGATTATATATATTAGTTATATGTTTTAATACAGCTGGTACATTAGATGTATCATGTTGTGAATTTAACATGTGATCAAATAATTTTATGATGTTCTTTTTATTTATGTCGAGTTTCTGCAAAAATAAAGCCAAATTAAAATTGGGCATACTTTTTTTTTCACATAATAACACACATAATTCGTGGATATTATTTTCTGATATTTTTTTTATATTTTTTTTAATAAAGTTTTTTATTTTCAAATAATGACAATCAATATGACAAGTTTTCATATGTCGCAAAGTGTTGCACAACAATGTAAATGGTTCTTCTGTGTCATTATTTAAATCGTTAATAAAAAATTCAGTTAGTTCATCATTAATTAATTTATTCCTATTTTCGTCGTCAAATACAAAACCGTTATTTGATAAATACATTATCCATTCATTATCAAAATCACACAATGCGCTTTTATTTGTTGATTTTATGAGTGAATTAAGTTGAGTGTTGTTTGGTATGTATATTTTAAATAGGTCACTTATCATTACCATATTTGTTTTGTTTAAAGTTAAACCTTTTACTAAAATTTTTATGATTGCGTCGTATTCAGACCTTGATATGTCATTTTTATGTTCTACCATGTCATCAATAATTGATGACAAATTTGTTTTCACGTATTTCATACCAGGATTTAAATCGAGTATGTCTTTGTAAGTCATAACCATCTTAATTAATTTTAGTTGTACATGTTTATTGTGTATATAAATAATACATAATTAAAAATCAATTTTTATCAAAATATTGAATAATTAAATGAATTATTTAATATAAACATAATGATGGTAACATAAATAACCACAAAAACAATATGAACGAAATACTTGATGAACACAAAAATGAAACCGATAAATATGACTCTTTATTTACAATAATTGTGCATAACATGGATGCTACGACATTATATGACAATATTATGAGTCAATTAACAAAAATAAGCACTATTAAAAATAGCACAAAACGAAAATATTTAAATGACCGTTTGCATAATTTCAGCATATTTATAACTGAACAAACATATTTTTCAGATAAAATTATTAATAAAGTTTTTTTAATTGGTGAAAAAATAACAGAAATAAACATGAGCAATAAATGCGTTCAACTATTAAATCATTATTCTGTATCAAAATATATTTTTAAATGTGGCGAAACGTTTAATATTGAATATGTTAAAGATTTGTTGACTAATGAACATTATAAAAACGTGTTGCTTGTAAAAAATAATATAGTTACGCATGTTCATTTTACAAATACAAAAAAACGTGATGAAATTACGTTTGACCTTAAAAAAAAAAAGATTGAGGATTATTTAAGTGACGTTATTAAGCAACAGGAATGTATTATACATGGTGTATCTGTATGTTTCAAAACATTGCATTTAAATATGGGCGTCAACACAAAAACATCGATAGTTCCAAATGTGCACCTTAAAAATGAAGAACTTTGTGACGAATTTAAAAAAATAGAAATGGTCAAGCTGCACGAAAAATTAAATTCTGTTTTAGAATACATTGAAAATCCTAAAATGATGGACCGCGTGTTAATAGGCAAACAAATATTAACAAATTTACAAAATCAAATGGTGAAAACAATATATTGCACTCCCGTAAAATATAAAAAATTATTAGAAATATTTAGCGCAGACGATATTTCTAATTGTGAAGTGGTAATAGTAATATCTTTAACATCTGGTGATCCTGTTGATATATTAAGAAAAAATTACAGTGGTATAATAGGTTTATCATATTATTAAAATATTGATAGGAATGCCATTATATTTAACCGTATTAGTGTTGCTATTATGGTTGAGCCAAAATATAAATTAATTTAGATATTCGTCAAATATTTTTGCCAAATCATATCTGTCAAATGAATTTGTTATCCTTAAAATTGACATTGTTGTGATTTTATATTTTTTTGATTTGGTACTCATCGTAAATATATTTTTTTGATGCATAAAGATACATATTAATATGTTTATTAATATATTTCATTTTTTGCGTTAATTAGTATATTAAAAATTTATTTTCGTATTAAGTTCATTTTCAATTGTGCCAATAACCATAACGAGACTCATTTGTGTGTATTTATTAAATTGATGTGTAAAATGTGATGTGTCCGTGACTAAAGGGTCCGAACCAGAAAATAATATTGGTTGTCCATAACTATCGATTAATTCAAAAGACAATCTATTTATATTTCCAAGAGATGTTGATGAAAAAGAAAATTTATTTCTTAAAGCAGACCACGAAGCATAATACGAACCTTGTTTTGAATCGAATAATAATCGCACGGTATTATCTGAAATTGTTGAGCCTGTTGATAACGTATGATTATCCGATAATTCTTTTATTCTTAATAAGAGATATCTATCATTTTCAAGAATATCGCTAGCAGAAGCGGACATGGTTACGTAGTCGTCTGCTTTTGTACTTTGTGGAAGCATTATATTTACAAATTTAATGTATAATACATTTTTAAATGATCTAGCAATATTTGGCATAACATTTCCTCCAAATGACGTCGTAAATTTAAATTGATTTGGGAATATTGATGAATCTCTATCAGCGCTGTCAATATGAATAGTGTATTCCCTAATGTTATCTGCAATTGTATTGTCGTTGACATTATTATGAAGTAATTCGTTTCTATTTTTAAAATTAGGCGTTTCAATAAGTGGTGTATTTGGCATGAAAGAATTATTTATGTTACCCATTTGATTATTACCGCATGTAAACTGTTCATTATTATATGGTGATATTTGGTTGTGTATATGCTGATTATTATTTGCTAATGTTTGTTGAAAATTATTGTACATTATAATTTATTTTATAATTTATGTTACTAAAATAATATTTAATGTTGAACATATGATTATTTTAGGACATATCAAATAAAAGCGTTTATAAAAATTTAAAATAAAAGAACGATAATTATATATATATATAAGTTTGATATGGATGGAATATTTTTTTCAAAAAAAAACACCGATAAACTTTATGGAATATTAGAAAATGCATTACCTATAAGGAATACGCCAGAATCAAGAAAATCGTCGCGAGATTTTTTAGAACATCAAATGAAAGTTGTTTTTAGCAAGTATAAAAATGCTCGCCCAAATAATGTACCTATACCAACATTTTTAAGTAAACTAAATAAAAAAAGTGTTGGCGAATGTATAAAAGCATATGAAGAAAATAGTAATAAAAATAAATCGTCCAATAAAAATCAACGTGGTGGACAACGTGGTGGACAACGTGGTGGACAACGTGGTGGACAAAATAATAATGCAGATGGTGGATTTAAAGGTTTTGACGGTGGCACAGGTGGAGGATATGCGTCATTTTCGAACGTTGAAGATGCGCCTGGTTCATATATAACCGCGACAGGAGAAGTCGGCTCAAAAATGTTTTTGGGAAATATAAATGATCATGGAAGTGGTGGCATGCAAGGTGGTGGCATGCAAGGTGGAGGCATGCAAGGTGGTGGCATGCAAGGTGGTGGCATGCAAGGTGGAGGTGGTGGTGACGAATTAGAAAAACGTATGTATGAGCGTGCAAATGATTATCCTGGTCAACAAGGTGGTATGCAAGGTGGTATGCAAGGTGGTGGATTTAATCAAAATCAACGTCCACCAGATATTAATTTTGCACTAGATGGAGGTGATTCGCGCATGAATGATAATAATCAAATGGGTGGTATGGATATGATGGGTGGTGGAGGTGGTGGATGTGGTGGAAATAACATAATGAGCGTTGGTAGTGATTTTGGTGGTGGTATGGGTGGATTTGATTTAAATTCCATGGGAAATTTTAATATGGGTGGAGGTAATATGATGAACGGTGGAAATATGATGAACGGTGGAAATATGATGAACGGTGGTAATATGATGAACGGCGGAAATATGATGAACGGTGGTAATATGATGAACAGTGGTAATATGGGTGGTGGTAATATGATGAACGGTGGTAATATGGGTGGTGGTAATATGGGTGGTGGTAATATGGGTGGTGGTAATATGGGTGGTGGTGGTAATTCTGGAAATAATGACAACGGTAATATTAAATCTGATTTTGATAAGATGTTGCAAGATAGGCAGAATATAAACACACAAAGTTCAGCACCAACACATTTTGATCCAACTGTTTCTCCTAATATGAATAATGGGAACAATATGAATGGTATGAATAATATGAATGGTATGAATAATATGAATGGTATGAATAATATGAATGGTATGAATGGTATGAATAATATGAATAATATGAATAATATGAATAATATGAATGGTATGAATGGTATGAATAATATGAATAATATGAATAATATGAATAATATGAATGGTATGAATAATATGAATATGCCACAACAATCTGCAAATTTTAATAATGGAGGGATCGACACTAGCAACATAAACAGGATGGAAAATAATAATTTGCAAAACTTACATTCGTCAGATATTCAATCGATGATCGATAAAATAAATACAGACGATATGCGGATAGATACGTGTCAGCTTCGAGATATGAATTCAAAACAAATGGGTGATGTTTTATGTCAGATGAAGAATGGAGCTGGAATAGAAGTGCTTGAGGATGAAAATAAATTACAATGTATACTTGATATTGAAGATCATGGTGAAAGAATACAAAAAATAAAAGACATGATGAATAATAATGAATTAAGTGATAACGATAAAAAGAATTTACTTAAAATTATAAAAAAAGAAAAACTTGAACAGGACAAACGCGAAAAAAAATTATTTATGGATGCAAAAAGGGAAAACGAAATGGAAAAAAAGAAAAAAATAAAATCGTTGAGAATAAAAGAGGAATCGTATGGCAGCGACAGTGACCATTCAGAAATTATTGACGAAATGGATATTGAACAAAATTCTAAAAATTCTGACAATATAATAGTAATAAAATCTGAAGATTATGCAGAGCCAAAACATTATAATGATTATATGGTAGAATTTGACGTTCCTATCAAAAAAATATCAAAAATAAATATTATTGATTGTGGCTTTCCTGATTTTAATACAAAGGTTGAATTAAATGACGAATCAAATCAATTTATTTTTGTGACGGATGATGATGAAAATTGTATTGAGTTGGCTGAGGGTGATTACGATATAATTGAGATACTTGAAAGTATACATGACGCAATATATGATGAATATAATATAATGTTATACATGACTGACTCAAATCATGTATGCATAGAAAATAAAAAAGATGAAATATTTGAAATATATAATACAAGTGGGGCAAGCGTGACAAGAAAAATGGGTTTTACAAAAAATTTTTACAGAGGAAAAACAAAATATACAAGTGATGAACCTGTTAACAATAATAAAGAATTATATTTATTTATAAATAACATATCAAAAATTGATGCAATAGCCAAATTTAATTTAAATGACAATAAATGCATACCGATTAAAAATATTTTTGATGTCCCAATTAAAGATCTTGATGCGATGATAATGCAATTTAAGACGGGTGATGAAGAATATAGTGAATTAATTGATTTTGATAACAAATCTCATGTTTTAACATTAGAAATCGAACCATAAAATTATACCACGTGAATTTTATTTATTAATAAAATTAACATTTATTTTAAAAATTAGCGTTTTTAAAATATGAATTTCTGCATTTGTTAATCGTGTCATCAGGAACTTTGCTATCTTCGATATCGTAAAATGTTTCCCCTTTTAGCATTCTTAAAATAAAATTTATTGAATATACACCACATTCTGAATTTTTATATTGGTGTCTATTTTTGTTATAGTCGACCAATAATTTATCTTTTCCCATTTTATTTTTTCTATGTAATGCCATCCTTTTCATTAATGCTTGAATTCGCCGTTCAGGTAATGTTCCATATGAATCGAAATATATATATACTCCCTCAAGAATATCAGCATACATAGCAACCCAGTGTGACCCGGATTGCCAATGTTCATCAAGATTAAAAATAAAACCTAATTTTGTTTTTCCTCGTTCAATGAGTTCATCGTAATCAATATTTTTAATTCCAAGACTTGGAAGTTCATCAAAATCAATAGGGACCGCGCCAAAAAATTTAAACGCTGGATAATGCTGTTCATATTGTATCATGACGTCATTAATATTTAATGTGTTTAACCATTCAAATTTACCGGTTGGTCCCTCCGGTAAAAATGTATATGACTCTAGTTCTGTTTTATGCTGGTCGTCAACAAATTTCATAAATTGTTGATTAATCCAACATTGTTGTGATGAACATTTTGACATTTTTTTATCGAATTGATTTAATAAATATTTTTTATAGCTACGCGGATTTATTACTTCATAACCATGTTGTGTCTTAATTTGGTCGTTTGAGTTATCCATATTATACGCATCAGCCATTTTAACCAAAGATTCTACTGATAAACATGAACCGTCACTAAATTTTTTACCTGGTGCACATTTTTTATCAGTTTGGTCCTGTATTTTATATTCTTTCATAACCATAATATATTTACACAACATAAATAATATTTTTGTGGCAATAAAAATTGAAAATATAATTATAATTATATTAACAATTAGTCACCATTATATAATAACTACAAATATAAATCACCAAATGGATAAAGCAACAAAGTTCATTAAAAACACTTATAAAAAAACTTATTTTAATAAAGATGAAATAGACGCTATCATACATGATATATCAGTAAAGTATTCACTTGATGATGAGCAAAAAAAGGATATCAAAAAAATGTCAAAAAAAAAGAAGTCCGGAGAATATTATTTTAGTACCGTTAAAAAATCAAAAATCACAGAAGTTGAAAATACAGAAACTGAAAATACAGAAGTTGAAAATACAGAAACTGAAAATACAGAAGTTGAAGATACAGAAGTTGAAGATGTAAAATTAAATGAAAATAAAAATAAAATTAAACCAACATATTCATACAGCGAAACTTTTAATTCGTACATTGATAATCATTTTGATTGTGGATACATGACAAAAGGATATATGAAAGGAAAAAACAAGGTTACATTAAATGGAATTGATTATACAAAACAAATAGAACCAAAATATGAACCATTTGGAACTCAGTGGGTATATGATGACATTGTTGATGATAAAATAACGGAAGTTGAATTAGAAAAAACAAAAATATTGTTAGAACTCAAATCACGTCCAAATTTTAAACAGGGAGAAGATGAATGGTTTGCATTGCGTAAAGAAAGAATGACAGCAAGTGATTGTGGTACAGTGGTTGGTGTAAATAAACACGAGCCACCATATAAATTCATTTTAAAAAAAACAATTGATGCGCCGTTTCATAGTAATAAATTTTGTCATCATGGAACAAAATATGAGGAGATTGCAACAATGGTATATAAGCAAAGACTTGGAGTAAAAACAGCAAGTTTTGGATTATTAGCTCACAGTACGATTAATTTTTTGGGTGCAAGTCCTGACGATATTGTTGATGTGCATAAATTTGATGGAATTCACAAAACAAAATATGTTGGAAGAATGTTGGAGATTAAATGTCCATACGTTAGAAAAATACAAATGGGAGGAACAATTATAGATAACATATGTCCAATATATTATTGGGTTCAAGTTCAGGTTCAATTAGAATGTTGTGATTTGGATGAATGTGATTTTTGGCAATGCGGCATATCTGAATATGATTCGAAAGCAGATTTTTTAGCAGACACTCATGCAACGGAACCTTATAGAAGTCTAGAAACAGGATTTGAAAAAGGATGTCTCATTCAATTATTACCATTTTCTAAGGTTGCTGAAGCACAAAATAAAAAAACGTATGAACAGACGGTATATGATGCATCGAAACATATATATCCTAAAAAAATCGATATGACACCATCTGAAGTAGAAAAATGGATAGCAGATACAGTATCGGCATTACACAATGATCCTGAATATGCTGGCAAATATTATTTAAATCGCGTAATTTACTGGAGAGTAAACACATCAAAATGCATAATAATTTACAGAGACAAATTATGGTTCAAAGAACAATATCCTACAATGGAAAAAATGTGGAACTATGTTTTATTTTTGCGCGCAAATCCAGACAAAATTCAAATATTTAACGAATATGTGAATAGTCTTGACATGAAATATAATAAAAAAATAATGAAAGTAGTTGATGATATTTGTAACGACAAAGATATAAATTATCACAAAACTATTGCAAATTTAATTTCATCAACTGTTGCAAATAATGAAAATAAAAAAAAGAAAAACATTGGAAAGGACTTGTCAATTAACATGAATAATATGTCATTTCAATTGGTGGATGATAGTGCCAGTGATGAAGATAATGAAAAAATAAAAAAAAATACGTCAACAAAAAATAAAAAAAGTAAAGTTATGTCATTTCAATTAGTCGACGATAGTGATGATGAATAATTAATTAAGTTATATTTGTTTGTAGGTGATGGTTTATTTTATCAATTAATATAAATGTATTTGCGATTGCATCATTTTGTTTGCCAATATCTGAAAAAAGAATGTATTCATAATTATGATTATTATTTAAATGCGCCGTTCCCACAATTTCATTATATTCATTCCATAAATAATCATTATTATCTTTAAAATAATCACAATTATTAACAACAGCTATTGTATATGTGCGTTTAACTGCTTTTCGTGGTATGGTTGGGTCTAAATATTTTTGTCTGATGAGTTCAGTCATTATTATTTGTCGATATATCATAACTGATGGTACAATAGAAATAATTTTATCAACAACTCCTTCAACTATTTGCTCATATGGTATGGATTGTTTTTTTTTACCAACCATTATTACGATTAACGTGAATTGTTATTTTTATGGTTAATTTGTGGTGCGTGGTTATATTATTAAACCAATAGTTATGCTCGTTATGACGAATAATATTATTTCAATTTTATTGATTATTCTAAAAATTACACATAAAACTGAAACTGTTTATCGATAACCGATAATTTTGCATACGGTTGGGGATCATTTATGTTTATTAGTTGCGTATTGGTATTTATAATATTATTATCTAATTGTTGTCTGTATACATAGTATATTTTGAGAAGATATATATTTAACAAATCATTGATTTTTTTTGAATATAAATTTATTTTATCGATTAATACATGTGACGATACATTATAAATAAATGAATGCATTAGATTAATTATTTTGGTAATCATATTTTGCGCCATGTTAAAATCAATTCCTGAATTTGAAGGAAATTTTAGTGTATCCTCGTACAATATTAAAAAACTATCTATCGATGAAATTAGTTCCTCGTATATTTTGGGGCTATATGTGTACAAATCTTGGATTTCAAAAATATAATTTGAAATGTCATTATATTTTAATATGATTTCAGATTTTGGATATATCGATTCTTTTTTTATTTTTTGAGTTGCGTCAATGTCAACGTTTTGTTTATCAAATAAAAAATACATATATGCGATGAATAAAATAGATATAAATATTCCTATAAATATGCCGGTATGCACATTTATTCTTGAACATAACCCAATAATTAATATTGTTATTGTCGACAACACAAATACTTGTTTTTTTGTTAATTTTATTAAATTTATTTTTTCAACGGTTTCATCAATTGATAACATAATATATTTATTTATATGACATATTAAAATTTGAATTATATATATATTGTAATATTGATTGTAAAATTATGATTAAATGGATATCATTTTAATAAAAATTGAATTAAAATGATAAAATAAATATAAAGTCATATATTATTAATAATATAAAACAAAATATGATTTACACAAAATGCCCGACATGTAAACAAATGTTATCTCATATCATGGTTGACTATGAAGAAAAAATGAATAAAATAAATAATGATCCTGACATGTCAAAACAAGAAATAGAATTACAAAAACAAAATATTGTAAATAATTATAAATTGAGGCGATATTGTTGTAATATGAGGCTAATGACGTATAAAAGTATTGTGCGCATCGTAAAATAAAATATTTTTATATGTGGAGTCATTATATAATTCATATGAATAACAACAATAATGATTTTAATTTTGTTGGAACAAATTATAACAAAGAAAAAGAAGACAAAATATTTTTACAACAAAATGGCGAACTTAATGACATATCGATGTATCAAATTTGTTTATTTGAAAATCCTCTCACAAAAAAACATAAAATTAGGCGAATAGTTATTGATTATCAGGGTAATTTTACATGCGTTAATGAATACGAATTTAAAAAGAAATACATCGACAAATTAAAATCCGACGTTAAAGATAATCAAATGTTATGTTATGCTACATTTAATCTTAAAAATATAGAATATCCGTCGATGTCAGAATATTTGATGGCAAAATCATCTGTGTTTAATACGAAAAATACGTTGGATGATTATTATAACAACGCTATGTAATTATATTTTATTTAATTTTACATAATTTGCAGATGTTAGATATTTATTATTTGCTCCAAGTAATGATAAATTAGGAGATGTTAATGTTTTATTTGCTCCAAGTAATGATAAATTAGGTGAAGTTATATTTTCATCATTGTTATAAACGTTGTATACATTTACGATTTTTTTGTTAGTTTCTTTATTTTTTTTAATTTCTGTCAACACGTCGTCAAAATGTATGCTATATATATGATTATATATCATCATCGATATTGCGATGATTATTAAAAAAAGACCAATAAAAAATAATCTGTTGTCTTTTGTAAAAAAATTGCTGGTTATATTTAACGTTATGATGTCGTTTAGCATTCCAAAAAATGTGTTATTTATGCCGATTAATAAATCAAACACAGAATGATTATATATTGTATTTTTATTATTTAAAATTGCAAGTTTTTGTTGTTCTTTTTCATTTTCTTCGTCCTGCATTTTTTTCATATTTGTGACGAAATTTTTATTAAATTTATCATTAGCTTTCGCGTTAGCTTGCGTGTTAGAATTATTTATATTTTCATTAGAATTATCTTCGTTTGTGTTAGAATTATTTATATTTTCATCAGAATTATTTTCGTTTGTGTTAGAATTATTTGTGTTCATTAATAGTTATGATGCATAATAAATTTATTATTTTATTATGTGTTACCTAATGCAAATAAACAACAAATTATATATCATGACATTGAATAAAAATTGAAAATAAAAAATAAACATAAATATATAACAATAATAGATAAAAAGCTATATTGATAATGACGACACAGACATTAACCTCAGAGATTGAAAGTTTTAGACAAAATGCAGTGTTATCAAGTCTAGAAACAGAATTTTTAAATTGTGGTGACGAAGAACGTAAAACAAACATAAATGAATTAATTGATGAAATACGTGGCAGAAATAAAATACTTGACACAACTGGAAAAAGTCAAATAAATGATATATTTGATAAAATTAATGAAATGACACTGTCTCAGCCGTGGAATAAAATTCCAGAAAATAAAAAAAATATTTTAATTAATCAATATGCTGCTGAATTTGAAAATGATGAAGAAAAAAGAATTCAGTTAATAGGCGTATTAACAGCTACAATATTAACAATTAAAATGGTTGAATATGATACGAAAAATAAAAAAATAATTTCAATTGATAGACTTAAAATAAATGATGATGGTTTATATTACATAGAAAAAATAAAAGCGAAAGCAAAAGTTGTTAAGGATGAACAAGATGACAAAAAAATAAAAGCAAAAATTGTTAAGGAAAAGCAAAATAACGAAAAAGTTGTTAAGGATGAACAAATAGAAGAAGAATTTATAACGGTCAAATCAAAAAAAGCTAAAAAGCCAAAAAATTAATTTAAAGTGGTTATGCGTAAAATATCATAATAAACGTAATGGAAAATAAAAAAATAAAAAATAAATGTTATCTATATAATGACATTAATTGTGTTAAGACAAATGATGATATGTTTAATAATATAGAATTTATTCATAAAAATTTAAATAAATTATCTGATGTCGAAATTAATATGATGCATAATAAAATTTTTCATGACGCGGGACGAAAAAAAAGAGAACTATTATTTTATGAATTAGAAAACTATGATATTAAACAAATAAATGACATGTCAAGAAACGAAATTATAATTAAAATAAAACAGTTGTTAACTCGATATCATCCATGTGTTAATAAATATTATGACGATAATGTGTGGAAATTGCATGATCATAAACAAACAAAATATGAATTGGATGAACATGTTGTAGTGTTCGATAATTCGGTTCCTTCTTTTTATGATGAATGTGATGAATTAAAAAAATACAAAAAAATGATAAAGCATAAAATAAGTCAATTATGTGACAATATTGTTGTAAAATTTATTGTATTAGAAGATGATGAACACGAAATATGCTGGCATGTAATCAAATGTAAATTTACGTGAAAAAAATTGATATTATAATTCTTATCACAATTACTTTTATTTTCATGGTATTAATATATCATGAAAATTAATTTTTTAAAAGCGAATTGCCAAAGATTGGAGATTACGTTGATGTGGTAATAACAAACACAACAAATGCAAAGGTAAATGATGTGTATTGTGTCTTACCATTTTATAATAATGTTGATGGTTTAATAATGCCAACTGAATTATTAAAAAATAGAAGCGAAAAGTTGACAAAAGTATATAATAAAGGACAACATATGATATGCAATGTAATGATGGTTGATGATACACGCAATTACATAGATTTATCACGACGTCGCGTTGATATTGATGATAATAAAAATTATAAAATATTATTTGATAAAATGAATAAAATAATTAATTTCATGGGAACGATAATTGATTTTTATTGTAAATTTCATGGCATATATGGTGACGAATTGACACGTGAAATAAAATTAAAAATATACGATGCAACATTGTGGAGTTTATCTAATAATATTTTAGATGAACCGGAAGAACATTATAATTTGTATGAAAAAATTTTATGAGATCCAAATATATTATTGCAGAAATAATAAAACGCACATTAGTTGAACCATATATTATAGAATATTGTTTCGATATTATGGTAACGCTGAATGATGGCGTCGTTGTGTTAAACGAAATAATGAGGGAAGTTATTGGAAATTATGATGCGAATGAAAAATACGTTGTTGAATTATTTTCATTACCTACGTATAAAATTACATTTAAATGTTTAAGCCATAAAGAAATTGATGAAACAATTAATCACATAGAAAATAAATTGACATCTGAATGTGAGAAATATGATAAAAATATAATTTTGAAATTCAGCATAAATGAAAAGTTTAAAAATAAATATAATATTTTAAAACAAAAATCAATAACGTACAGTAATGACAATAAAAATAATTAATTATGTTTTTGTGTTAATTATTTTTCGTCCTTTATTAGTCATAACGTAACCATCAATTACTATTTCACCATTGTGAACTTTATCGTGACAATATTGACATAAAACAACGAGGTTTGACATATCATTTTTTTTAATATGTGACTTATTTTTTTTATCTATAAAATCACCATCATAATCCTTTTGATGATTAATATGATGAGTTTCAAGTTCAGTGGCATGTCCCTTAGAATTTTGTTTTTTACATATTTGACATTCGTAAACCATTAATTTAGAATTATATCGAGAACTTGAATTAAGAGGTACGAGTTCATTACTTGGTCTTTTGAGCAAATCATTTTTTATTTCATTTGCAATTTGCGTGAATTTTTTATTTTTTATGATATGTTTTGCGACAGTAACACCATAAATTGGTTCACCAGAGCCTTCTTGCAATTTTCTGTTGTATATTATTGCATCATTTTTTTCATCATAATCAACTGCCAGATGAAACATTTTAACGTTATCTAAATTTTGTATTTGTTTAATTTGTCCAAGTTCATGTAAATGTGTTGCAAAAATAAATGATACATCTGCTTCTGCTAATTGCAATATGGATGCTGCAACTATAGCATTTCCCGAAACGTGTTCAGTTCCACGACAAATTTCATCTCCAATAACTAACGTGTTATTATCTGATCTATTTATTATTGAATCTAATTCAATCATTTCTAATGTAAAGCTCGATAAACCTTTAAAAATATTATCATTACCTGTTATTCTCGTGAAACATGATTTATATGGAACAAAATTAAATGTTTCCGCGGAAACAAACATACCAGCTTGTGCCATAATTAAATTAATTCCAATAGCTTTCATATAACTTGATTTACCTGCACTATTTAACCCATAAACTAACATTCCTTTCATTTCATTTTGTTGTCCAATATTAACATCATGTGGAACATATTCGTGATTGATTAATCTTTCGATAATAGGATGTCTTAAATTTGTTGCTGATATGTATGAGTCATCAGTTGACTCATGTTTATCAATAGTTGGACACGTATAATTAAATAATTTTGCAGTACATGCGTTGCTCATAATAAAATCACAGTAAGTGACAAATGAATTGACGCATAAAAATAAATCGTCATTGTATTCAAGATATAATTGTTCAATTTCTATTTTATATTTAATTTTAATCATTTTGTGTAATTTTATACGAAGTTCGTCAATATTTTTAGATCTATTTTTAATATCAGGAATTATTATTTTTACGCAATCTTTAAGGTGGACAAGTTTAAATTCACTCAAATTAATTTTTTCATTTTCGACCATAATTGATGATTTTTTATTAACCTGTGCAATTAATTTTGCGGAACGTACTTTGGATATCTTTAAATAATATCCATCATTTGTATTTTTTATGAGGCTTATTTTATCGTCAATAAATTGTGACAGAGAATTTTGTAAGTTTGACATAAAATTTACACCATCATATATTTGTTTTTCAACTTCGTCAATTTCTAAAATTAATCCCTCGGTAAAAACTGATTTTTTAAAATCTGACGTATTTTGAACTTTTAATTCATCTAAGTTAAATAAAAAAGAAACCCGTTTCAAAAATTTATCAAGTAATTCTATTTTATAATTTGGCATAATTTTTGTCAACGATGATAATTTTTTTTTTTTCATTACATCTAATATACGTTTAACAGAACAAAAACTTGTGTACATGTTAAGAAATTCATTCGGTTGAATCATTTGTAACGACATTTTACGTTCAATACGTTCAATATCATTAATTTCTTTTAGATATAATTGCACATCAGAATATAAATCATTTTTTAATGCCCGTTTGACGTCGTCATAATTTTGTTGAATTTCATCTGAATCATACAATGGTTCCAGTAAACGTTGTTTTAAATAACGACGTCCCATTGCTGTTTTCGTATTATTAACAACGTCAAATAAACTTTTTATTTTTTTATTAGGCGTATCTAAATAATCTGTCTCTAAAATATTAAGTTGTCTAACTGCATCATTTCCTAATACTAGATGTTTGTTATTGACAAATGTTTCTGGTTCTTTCATATATAGTACATTTTTTTCGCTATGTTCGTACATGAAATTTATTAATAGGATAAAACTACTGGTAGCATACGGTTTTCGTTCCAAGTCGAAATATTCAATCGGAGTCAGTTCGGTATCAATATTATTATATACATTTCCTAATATTTCATTTTGATAATCTAATTTGTAAACATTTTTATTTGGCGATCCTTTATAAAATAATTTTGACGTGTTGATTTCAAGAGAATTTAAAATTGTTTCATATTGTAAATCGCTGCCATTGTTTTTATAATAAAATAAAATCTCTTTTGGATTAGTTGCTAAAAGAAAACGATATGTTTCATCTAACGCAAAATTTTGGTCCATAACAGTTGAACATACGTTGTACGTCGAACATTTACCAGTTGATATATCTGCGCACGATAATCCAACACATGATAAATATTTGCCGTTTATCATTTTTTCTTGCTCGACATATACACATACTAAATTATTTGTATCAGGTGTTATATTTCCTTCAATGTATGTGCTTGGTGAATATATACCGGTGACTTCACGTATTATTTTTTTGGGAGGTTGTGTCATTTGCTCTATCACTATTATTGTATATGCGTTATTGATTAATATGGAAATAAATTTTTGGAGTGCTTGCGTTGGAAACCCTGACATGTATGGGTTTTTTTTGCTTATTTCATATACTGATTTATCTTTTCTTGTACATACAATATTTAGTAAGCTAGCAACTTCATCAAGATTAGGTCCTTCCGTTTTTGTTGAATACATTTCAAAAAATGATCCAACTTGTTCAAATACTAACGTTCGTCCTTTTCCATATTTTTGTTCATACTTATTGTGGTACTCAAGGTATTCATCTAAAATTGTCATTGTATATTTTTATTTGTGTTATAATTGTTTTAATATGTTTTATTATATTGTCTTTAAACTTTTTATAAACGCGCATAAAAATTGAAATATATAAATGTATGGATAACTAATATATTTATAGATGTATTAATACCTTCATTACAATATATCTATCTAAATGAATAATGATGATTTATGGACATATGTATTGAATATGTTGCGTCCTATAAGTATATGTATGTATATAATAAATTATATATCAAGTAAATTGTCAAATTGTAATATTTGTGATGCGGGCATAAATTGTTACGACGTTGAACATTTTTCTAATAACAACATAGGCATATACGATATTATTGATACCACTGATACGAATTATATTGATGTTAAACAAACATATGACGACGTCACCTATACGAGTTATCTTGATGTTAAACAAATATATGAAGACGTCGCCGGTTTTAATGCATTTGATGTTGTCGATATAGATGCAGATGTAATAAAAAATAAATGTATATTTAACGGAAAATTTGCAGATACATTTATGGACGACGAATGTAATAATGTTGGTCTTGATCTTGACATTTTAGTGGATCATTCGATGATACTTAAATGCAGAAATATTACAACGTCTGAATATTGCAACTACATACGCGATGATATACTTTGTTGTTCATCAAAAAAAATGTTTATTGGTTAAGTTGAATCAATAAATTTTTTAAATATAATGTTAATTTATTTTCGCAGCTGTTTTTTAAGCCACACGCGCGTAACTTCTTTAACTGCATGTTCTACTTTGGCTAAATCATACCAGTTTAACATGCTTTCTTTGACTAATTTTGAAAGAATTCTATACATGTCTTTTTTTTTCATGATTTCAGTTTCAATAAATTTAATTTTTGCTTCTACTGACTCTTGATTTTCTTTAGTTGTGTAGTCACGATCATTTTTTGACGTTATTGATACCTGTTTACTAACATCATCGTATTTAAGAAGAGATAAAATATCAATTAGAGAATCATACAACCAATTATCAATAGTCAGATAATAAAAATGTTTTGTCATTCGCTCATGTACACGATGATCTTGATTTAAATCTAAATATGATGGTAAACTTGATGGCATTATATAATTTGTACCAATTGGAACAAACGGAATAGGAGAATTATTACTAACAATATATTTATTATTAAGAGGTTGGTAACTATACGGTATTGAACTGTTAGATAAAATATATTTGTCATCATTGCCGTAATAATTACCGAACGACAATGTTGATGATGTTGGAGATAGCAAAAATAAATTCGACATTGTAATATTATATAAACACAAAAAAAGTATTATTTATAAATAAAAAAATGAAATAATATTCATAATTTTTATTTTATTATTAACATAAATATATCATAAATAACTAATACACATTATAATGACACAACAAAACGTTTGTCAGTATATTATATTTTTTTGATTTTGATTACGTATTAATTGATAATCAAAATAAAAAATGTTCATCTCAAAAAACGTAGAAAATTATTATTCGAATATAAATGATTTTTTAAATTTACACTTTTTTTAATAAAACAAAAAAAAAACAAAATCACAAATTGTTTATTATATAGATTTTTGCGCAAAATAATGTCAACGATTTTTGTGATGAACATTTTAAAATAAATGATGAAAGTATATTTGATGGCATATTTAATTCAGACAAAGAAAAATTATCTAAATGCGATAAACTACATGACCAGACAAAAGTAGAATATATGTTAAGTGTCATGAAAGATAATCCCATCATAATAACATATGATAAACATTATTATCATTTTGGCGAATCAAATAAATATTTCAGTAAAGGCGTTGGTTATAATGTTGCTATTAGTCGTAGCAAAATATTAAAACCATATGGCTCAACATTAGTTGCGACCTCATTAAAAAAATTATATATGATAAATAATGTATTTTTTGATATAAATTGTTTGCACTCAAATGAAATTTCAGATGTTGATATTGTTGAGTAGTACAAAATAGAAAATCCAAATTTATTGATATTTTGTTACATAAGAAAGCCAACAAAAGAAAGAGAAATACAAATATATACTTTAAATGACGCAATTAATGATGAACATCGAATAAAAAACATATATGCGATCGTTTATGTAAATAATTCGGATATATTAAAACAAATAGTGATTAAATATTTAGATGAAAAAATATAATGTGTTTTCATTTCAAATGATTGCATGTCACATCATGAAATAAAATTAAATGAAATAAATACATGTGTCAAAATTTAATTTATTTTTTCTGTTAATTTGATTTTTTCTATTAGATAGTCCATTAATTGTGTTTGTAAGTCGTTCAATTTAAAATTCATTTTATTCTTAATAATTTTATTTAAAAACACATTAACATTTTCGTACGACAACATTTTGTTAAAAATAAAATTTTTTTTTTCATTTTGATATTCATTATTTTTTATTGGGTCGTTAATAAATATAATTTTTTTTTCTTCACTGTCAATCGACAAATATTGTGATATATTTTTATAAATATTATTATTCCACTTTGTGTTTATTATTTCAATAAGAAAATTTATAAGTAACATATTAGTTATGTCTAAATTTTTACCATATGCTGCCATCGAATTATCCATTACGCGTATTTTTGTATCAAGTGGAAGATATGTGTGTTCAGATAACCACGAAAACGTTTCATCCAGCGAATATATGCTATAATATAATTTTAAAAATCGTTGTGGCGTTAAGTCGATAAATGGCAATAATGTTTCATAATCAAAATTTTCCGTTTGTGTTTTTGAATCATTAGATGTTATTTTTGCACATTGTTGTGCCGTTTCATTATCCTCATTTTGATTTATCGGACAAAATGGATCATGTTTATTGGATATCCAATTTAATGTGACGGGATGAAGAACAACTTTACCGGGTTTATAACATGGACCTATACATTGAGTTCCGTTGATCGACATAGGATATTTTATTTTAGGCATTTTCGATCGTTTATCTTCCATATGTGATATTATAATATTAAATATCATAAAAATTATATTGATTTTATTGTATTCATAATTTGGTAACGTGCAAAATAAAAATTAAAATATGAAGTGTTTGGGGTGTATATGAACAATAATCCATATATAAATACGCAATAATTCTAAAATAATTAAAACAATGCCAATGACTGCTAATTGTGACGATTTGTGTTTTATGGATGAATTGAAATTTTTTAATAACAAAAAAATTACTGACAAGAAATTTTCTAAACTTAAAAATAAAATTATTAAATATGCTCGTCCAATATCTCCAATAATTAAAATATCATTTATGAAAAAATAAAGGTACTATCTATAAACAAAATTATAAAAATGATTATTATGTTGATGATAAACATAAAAAAATTACAAAAATTGTGACGCGAGGAAAAGTTTATAGGTTATGGATACAAAAGCAAGACACAACTATAAATAGTTATTGGAATAAAGATGAATAAACATCACAATTTGTTAGTAACAAACATTTTTTGGACCTGAACATGACAGAAGATATAGAAAATAAAAATATAGAGATATTACACACGACGAAATTGATAGTGAACCGAAAAATAAAAAAATAAAAAAATTAAAAATGTAAAAATTGCGAAAATCAAAAAAATAACATGATTATTATATTTTAAGCGATAGGTCGTCGTCCGTTAATCCAGACATAAAATTGATTTTCTTTTTTATGTTTTCACAAATATTTTCTTCATGTGTGTTTCCACAAAAAACAATATGTTGTATGGCATGCGATTTTGTCCCTGCACGATAAATTCTTCCCAACGACTGAACTAAATCTATGCTTGAATACGATGGCGATATAATTGAAACTCTCGGATGTTTACCATTTGTGTCGTGCAAATTAATGGATTGACCACCTGATTGTAATGTGCATATTATAATTTTTTCTTTATTTTTTTGAAAATCACTAATATTTTTTTGTTTTTCGTCATCAGTTAAATTTCCATGAATAACACAATCAGTTTTTAATTTTTTTTTTAGATTATTCAACGTTTCAACAAAATTAATAAATATTGCAATAGAATGTCCACAGTTAATATATTTTTCAGTTAATTCAATAATAATATTTGCTTTTATTAATTCAATTTGTTGACGCATAATTAATATTTTATTAATTTCAATAAATTCTGTTTTTGAAAGTTGTTCTGTTAAATTATTAATTATTATTTCCGATTTTTTATCGATGGTATAATTTGTTGGTATTATTATATTTTTTTTATCAACCGTATCAATTTCTGATAGATACATTACGGAACCATATTTTGGAAATAAATATTCATGCATAGGATTTGATTGTGTCATGCTCATTAATTTTGCATTTAAAATATTATTTACCCAATTATTACATTGTGATTGCGTTCTGAAAAATCCTAATATAAAACCGAATACGTAAAATGCGCGTGGAGAATCGGCAATAGATGCGCTCAGTAATAATATTTTACATTTATTTTTAGCAGCCATTAACATTTTTCCATTTAATGTAGTTTTACTTTTACATTTGTGTGCTTCGTCAACTATTAACATATGTTTTTTCGTGACATTCCATGAATATTTTTTTGTCTCACTATTTATATTTATCACATTACTATCAATTCTTTCGTTATTTACATCGTTATCAACATATTGATTTCCATGTTTCATAGTTTCATAATTTACAATGATTGGTTTGTTGCAATTAAATAACCCGCACACATTTTTCCACGTTTTAATCATCGTTTTTGGACACAAAATTATGGGAATTAAATCAAAATGTTTGCACGTTGCTATCGCTGTGTATGTTTTACCTGTGCCAGTGCCAGAACCGTCAACAGCAATATTGTAATCTTTGACGCTGCTTATTAAACTGCGTAAATGAAGCATTTGATGGTCCAATAATTTATCTGTTATTTGTTTATCGATAACCATATCTATAAACGAATGATCAATGTCATTGTCGTCAAACATTTTATTTAATCTTTTCTGCAATTTTGCCATTTGTGCCATGTTTGCCATTATGTGATATATGTAATAAAAATATATTAGTTTATACCATTTTTTTATTATTATTAAAATATCAATTTTTACATAAAATATATGATTGCATAAATCGCACCATTAAATAAAAATAAATAGCCTGAAAAATTTTATGTTGTCATAAGATAAATAACAATGAATTTTGTCGAAAATAAAAATATAAATAATATTTCACGACAAATATTTGTGACGAGTGAATTAAAAAATAATATTGAGAAAGTAATATTCGGCATGTTTCCAATTTTAATACCGGGACATAAAAATATGTTAGTTAATGGATTAATTATGTTGATAGAAACAATAGGAATATATTTTAATCAAATTAATTACAAAAATATATTTATAAAACAATTGCAGCAAAATGATTACAAGGATATTATTAGTTTGACATTATTATTATTGCCATTTGTTAATGCTGAAACAGGTGCATATTGCGAAATTACAAATTTTAATGATTTATATATAAAAACACAAGATGGTTCATCAGTTGACTATATGAATTCGTCACCAAAATATAAATTTTCGAATGTACAATATGGGAGAGCTGATCAAATAAACAATAAACCTGTTGAATTTGTTGATAAATTTTTTAATGATAACTTACGTTTGCTTGTAGAGACGATAAAAACAGTGTCAAACAAATTGTATGTTAATTGGATTGATGTTGTGCCCGGTCCTGTAGCAAATGATATGTTATATGCAATTAAGGGTAACTTAGAAAATAAATGTGTAAATGGTTTATTAAATGATATCGACGTAATTGAATTTTTGACGGAACCTTTAAAACATAATAATTTATCTGATAATGACATATCTAATAATATTTACGTGGGTCAAATATATGAAACTTTTACTCATAATTTATATGAAAACGTGAAAAATATAAAATATTTGATATATGATGTAAAAACATCACAAAATACGCCAGAACCATTAATTGTTTTTTTAAACAATTATATTGACTTATCAAAAATGATTCAATTAAATCTTAAATATGAAGAACTTGATGAAGATGCGCAAAATGATTTTCTTTCTGAATTTAAAAAATTTACTGACCAAAATTTTGGTGCCATAAATTCAAAATATCAAGAAAGTCATATTAAAACTGGCATAAAATCAATTATATATTTTTTTGAAAAATATGGTAACGAACATGTCATCGAAGCTATTGAAAATGGATATAAAAAATCTACTAACATTGGAAATAAGAAAAAAAAGGATGAAAATGAAGATGATGAAAACGAGGAAGATGAAAATGAAGAATTTGATATGGAGAGAATGTTTAAAAATATTAAAGACTCGTTATGTAAAAAAGAAACATTCGGATGCTTATATAACTACATAAATAAATCAATAAATAAATTTCAAAAATGTATGTTTTATTCAAATAAAATAATCAACAAAGAAACAAAAGAAATAGCAAAGGAATTTATATATGAAACAAATCAAGTTATTAACTCAAAAGTAGACAATGTGCCTCAAATAAGATTAACATTAAAAAATGTGTATAATTTTAGCAAATCATTACATCATATTTATAACGGAAAAAGTAAGATTGTATTGCCTTTGTATTGGTGTTCATTAACAGATGAACGCAAAAAATTAATATTAGATAGATTAAATAATAATCTTGACGTGATTAAATGGTTTAATATTAGAACGTACATTAAAAATTATTATGGAACGTCAGACCCAGGAAAAAGATCAACAATAAATAAAGAAATTTATGGACTAATTAAACAAAACATGGCATCTATAATACTTGATGGAATGTCCGCATCAGGAATATTAAATTTATTTTGCCCGAACAGTGAAATGTCTGATAATGAATTGTTAGGTGCATCTCCTGGTAATAAAAAAAAAATAGCAGAAGGATTTAAAAAAAAATATGTGAAATCAGAAACAAAAAATCTTGCAGAAAATTCCATCTATTATCTAACAAAAGAAAGATATGGAAATTTAAAAGTTAAAGCAGATCATAAGTGTGATGATAATTGTGAAATGGAATCATGGTTTACAAATTTATCAAAAAGCGGAAATTGGTACACGTTTTATGCAATGGATTGGGTATCTCAAATAAATTTTTTTCATAAATACCTAAATAATAGAGTTATGTATGTGACTGGCTCAACAGGTGTTGGTAAATCAACACAGGTGCCTAAATTATTATTATATGGTCTGTGCGCAATGAATTATACGGATGACGGAAAAATAATATGTTCACAACCAAGAATACCACCGACACATAAAAATGCTAAAAGAATTGCTCATGAATTAGGAGTTCCTATAATGAAAGCAGATGATCGTGAAGAGATGAAAACTAAATTTATTCAATACAAATATAAAGAAAAAAATGAAGATAACGATAAATATGAGAACGAAAATGAAGGTGAATACAATCCTAATAAAAAATTTAAAACTCATGAAAACACAGATGAGTTATGTTTAAAAGTAGTTACCGACGGATTACTTTCTGTTGAGACGATAAATCCGTTGATGAAAAAAAAACATATGAATAATAATAAAATAGGTAAAGGAAAATATACGCAAAAAAATACATATGATATTATTATTATCGACGAAGCGCATGAACATAACGCAAATATGGATATGGTATTGACACAAATTAAACATGCATTATATTACAATAATAATATAAAATTAGTTATAATATCGGCAACAATGGACGATGATGAGCCTATTTATCGCAGATATTACAAATGTATTAACGATAACAAAATGTATCCATTAAATAATTATATTAAAAAACATAAAATTGATAGAGTTAATGTAGATAGACGTTTACATATTGGACAATATGGACAAACAACACAATATGCAATTAAAGAAATATATATGCCAAATATTGACGATAATAAGGACGCTGCAACTGATACAGTTATAGAGATAACAAAAAAATCATCATCAACATCTGGGGATATATTATTATTTGAGCCAGGTACTGGAGAAATTACAAAAGCTATCGAAAAAATTAATAAAAATACACCTCCCGACACAATAGCAATTCCGTACCATAGTAAATTGGATGATGACACAAAAGAATTTATTGATGGTATTGATGGAAATAAATCAAAAATAAGATTAAATAAACATGATCCATTTGACACAAAAGAAAATATAATGAGTGGTAATAATTTTTATAACAGAGTAATACTTGTAGCAACTAACATTGCTGAAGCATCCATAACTATTGGTACACTAAAATACGTTGTCGAAACTGGAACTCAAAAAACATCAATATTTGATCCAACAAAAAATATATCATCCGCAATACTTGAGTTGGTTCCTATATCTGAATCAAGCCGTTTGCAAAGAAAGGGACGCCTTGGAAGAACACAATCGGGAACTATATATTATATGTACGGAGAAGGAGATAAAGCACAAAATAAAACTATGTATAATATATCTGCATCAGACGTAAAATTTACATTGTTCAATATATTGTTACATGATGTGAACACCGAACCAATTTTTACAATTGGAACTGACCCAAATATTAAACAATTTACAATTGATTCGATAAGAAATGATGTCCAAGAAATAATTTTAAAACAATATTATGTCGAAAATGAATATTATGATTATTATGGAAATGATAAAGATTTTAATTATGATATGGCTAAAATATTAAGACCACATGATTGCATTGACGATTGTTATAAATATGATACGTTAAATGACATACGCGGAAATTTTTATATTATTCATCCAGATGAAATAAATATTAAAAGAAATATATATGGTGAAATTATTGGTTCGGCAATACCAGAAATTATATACAATGATATCAATAAAACGATAATATCAAACAAAATGAATTTATTTTGGAGATTATTATTTGAGATGTTATTAATTTATCCACATAATGATGAATATTTTAAAACGCTATTTGGCGCTAAAATTTATAAAATATTCACAGAAAGTGATATTTTTAACGACAAATTTAATAACATGATATGTTTATTTTATGCGCATACGATATATGATTGCGGTGACGATATGGTTAAAATAATGTCTATGATAAAAGTATTATCACAAAAAGGAATTGGTGGTTTGCAACAATTTGGTAAAAAAAATAATGCAAAAATAATAATGAACATGTTTGGAAAAAATATGGAATCTGAAATTGATGTGTTGTTATGTTTAATAAATGCTATGTTAAAATATGTAAAATTTGATTGTTTTAAAAATGACGAAAATGTTAAAAAAAATATTAAAAATAACGCGTCGATAGAATCATTTTGTAAATTATGCGATTTAGATTACGGAACGATAATTAATTTTTTTAATACGTACGTAAAATTTATTGAAGAAAATAAAAAATTAATAAAATGTATTGAAAATATATGCATCCAATGTGACATTATATATCGTAAGTTTAATAAAATATCAATTGAAGGATTAAAAAAATGCAATTATAAATATAAAAATGTTCATTTATGTCTTATGCTTGGATATCCATATAATTTTGCTAAACGTATTAGTAACATCGACGGATATTTTAATGTATATGCACCGTCAACATTAAATATATTGCATTTAGCGACCATGAAATATAAAGGTCCGCAGTTACAATTAATTATTAACACGATGCATGTCACAGAATATATATTTTATTTGGATTCAGATATGACAAATAAGTCGTTATTTGTGTCGCGTGTTAATAAAAGCATATTTTCGGAATTACTAAAAAATGTGTATAAGCGGGACGTGATTAAAAAAAATATTAGTGATGTCATGAAAAATTACAAGTGGAATTCAAATGATGACATTGAATATAAGGTGGCAATAAATTTTATAAATGCCATAAAAATAATGTTGACGGACTTAAAAAAATTGAAATTATAACAATTTGATGACTCATTGATGTTGTTTTATTATGTAATAAATTATCGAATATATAATAAGAAACATCGATATGGCTAGCGTTCAATACCCACATGTTGGATTATTATATACAGAAACTGATACAGAAAATATAATTAATTGTGAGTCGTGTTTTATCCTTGGAACATACATAATATCATGTTTACATATATTAAACGAAACAAATGTTGGAAAAGATATATATATCATAATTAATGAAAAAAAAATTATGTGTGATATTGTTTATAAAGTGTGCGAATATGACATACTTTTTTTAAAACCAAAATTAAATGATTTGGATGAATTATTTAATGATGATGATATTAGTGATGAAATTTTATTGACATCAATTGTACCTAATTCTACAGAGCAATCGTTTAACATGATACATATTGAGAATGAAGAGCGCGATATTGTTAAAGTCGACAAAATATTATTTAGAGACGTAATACATACTAAATTAATTCGATATTCTGCACCATATATACCAATATATGAATTTGATGTGAATATTAATTTAGACGCAGATGTTGATGAACAAATTGATGACATTAAAGGCATTAGTGGGTGCGCTGTTTGTACTGACGACAATAAAATTGTTGGAATGATAACGTCATATGATTCTAAAAAACATGCGTTGCGTAGCATTCCTATATACGTAATCGTTGCGTTTATGGATAAAATAAATGCTGTAAATTATTGTACGAGTGCTGAAATATACAGTTTATTTCTAGAAAATATATCAAAACATATTTCTCTTCCAAAAAATAAGCACGGACTTCGGATAACAAATGATTCTCCATTTTTAAAACTTAAAAAAGGAAAATGTAATATTGGCGACACAATTTTATCAATTAATGGCATGGATATAAAAGAATGCGGATGGATAAATTATATGGGCATAATTATGCCAGTGAGTTCTTACATGATGTTGCAAAATGAAATGAATGACATTCCCATAACAATAATGCGAAATAAAAAAATAATAGCGACGACAATAAATACATTAACACAACTAAACGAAATTGCGTTGTTGCCACTTGATACACCACGAAGCGAAATAATTAATATTTCCACAATGGGAATAAATTTAATCAAATTGAGCGAAAATACATTATTATCGCACAGCAAAAATAAAAAAAATATAGTTGGTGAAGCACGAAAGATATATGAAAACGGAATTAACACAAATTTGAACAAACAAATATATTACGTGGTCGATAGTATTGATAAAAAGTTAACAATTGATAACCCAAACCTTAAGGCATTATATGATAGACATGAATTTCCATTGCAAAAAAAAAATAATGAAGAAAATGATTATTCATTATTTTTACTGACAAAAATAAACAATAAAAAAATAAAATTAGACATGTGTGAAGATGAATTATCTAGTATTCATACCATGACATTTGTTACATGTGATTTACGACACAGTATAAAGATAACAAATAAATAATTTTTTTATAATTTATTTTTTTAACATTATCATATACATGACAACCATAAACAGAATACCTGTGACAAATATATTAATGTATGGAACAAGAAACATTATGCTTCCATTTTTATTTTTATTTTTTTTGTTTGCATATTTAATTAATGCATCATTATATGATATTATTGGTTTATTATTCATAACGTTTATTTTATTGTGTATTTGTGTAAGCCAATTAAATAAATTATCTTTGGAACTTAAGACAGCTGCATTCATGGGAACATTATTTAAATGCGTTTTATAGTTATATCTACATTTTTCGCATGGTAATACAAGTCCAAGATACGTAAAAAAGTTTTTCATGTTTTGTTTATCAATATTTGTTGGATTTGTTGGATATGCAGATACAATATGTTCTAAAAAATTCCAAGCGTCATTGCCCCATATTGATGGATCTATACTGTTCATAATAATTTATATGCACATAAAAACTTAAACATTTATATTATTTATTTTTTCTGAGATATTTTGAATAAAAAGTTTATATTGTACGTCATCAAAATTATCGTTTATCCAATCATTTATGTCCATATTTGATTTGTGTAATAATTCATCACGTAACGATATAATATTTGATGCATAATTGCGTATCATATTTTTGAATGACACATTATTTTTTCTCATAATATTTATAAATTTTTTTAAAAATTTATTTCGCGGTATGTCAGGATATGATATTCTCATATCGACATACCATATTGACCATAAAGCGCAAAATCCTTCTGGGTCACCTATATATTTATTATTGCCTTCCGACATATCAAGCATTTGGAAACCTATTTTTTGCAAATAATCTTCTGGGCGAACGTATATTAATCCAGATATGATTGACTTAAATTTTAACTCGAGAAGTTCATCAAGTATTTTATTATTATAATTTAATCCCGAAGGCATATTTCCACCGTGAGGTTCAAATCGTTCAATTTCATTTGTTTTTTTATCATACAATAAATAATTTGCGTGACTTCCTTCGTGAAGGTCAATACCAACGGGAAATACCATATAACGCTTATCACTATTTTTAATACAGTTTAATATTTTTTTATCAAAATCGTTAACAATGTGTAATTTATATTGCACCCACACGATTTCAAAATTAAGAAATTCGCATCGTGAGTTCATAACAACACCAATTGATTTGTAAAATTTGCAAAGTTCTTTATTCTCAGAAAAATTTTGTGATAAAGTTGAACATATTGTTTTATGTTTACCGAGTAAAAATATTAGTCCAAATAATACGTCCATTGTATTTCCGGTAAAGCTGCAAAAAAATATTTTTTTACCCTCATCGACTTTTAATGAAATATAATTTTTTTTTATGGGAAATGATGGCTTTGAGCAACACGTCATGTCGACATTTTTTTTAGACATTTTTAATAACTTTTGTTTAATTATGTCATAACACACGTCCATTTTATTATCCACATTTTTTAATTTAATATCCGTAGAAATTGAATCATAATTTAATTTATTTTTGCACATGTTATCCCATTTATCATCCCATTGTGTATCATTTTCTGTACTTGACGATATTCTTAATATGTGTAAATATGATTTTGATATCATATCAATGAACATATCGATATCATTATTTGATACATAATCAATCGGTCTCATTTTTTTTTTATTTTGTATGAACATGTCAAGTTTTTTTGTTTTAAGAATATCAATATATGATTTCCATGTATTTTTTATACATAACAGGTGAAGACACGTATTACCCTCATCGCTTTCTTGAATATTGAGATTAGAATGTTTTATAAGTGTTAAAGTATATTTATGTTCATTTTGATTTTCTAGTGCGATATGCAATGGTATTTTTCCATTTATGTTCCACAAATTTATATTTGCGTCACCATTTTTTAATTTGGACAATAACATATCAATAATATGTGAGTCGCTTTCAGAAATAGCATAATGCAAAGGCGTATTTCCATAAATATCCTGCGCATATTGATTCACATTTAACGATAGTAGTAGTTCAATTAATTTTTTATAATTTAAAATGACAGCGTAATGAAGAGTCGTATATTCATTGTCATAATCGTGTATGTTAATATTAATACCACTGTCGATTAATAATTTAGACACATCAAATAATTGCATATTGCATGCAATATGAAGAGATGTTTCGCCCGTGTCAGTGCGTGCATTTATATTTATATTGTGCTCAAGTATTAACTTGCAAATATCAATTGATTTAGTATAAATAGCCATGTGTAATGAATTATTCATTTTTTTGTCGATAATGTTTACGTTTGAATGTTCTAACAAAAGTTTTATCATTTTTATATTTTTTTTTTTAATAGCATAATGTAATGCTATATTTCCATTATCGTCTCGTATATCAGTGAGCGGAATACCTATAGCATTATTGCTTAATTGTAACAACATTGACAACATGTCAAATAAATTTCGCTCAATGGGTATAAATAACATTGTTCTTCCTATATCATCAACAATGTCAATACGACAACCTTTATTAATTAACAATTTGATCACATCATATTTCATCATATGTATGGCATGATTTAATAAATAATTATTATTTTCATCACGAATATTTACGTCAATTTCATCATCAGAACTATTTGTTAAAATTTCCTTAAGTTCATCAATTTTATCATTTAATAACAAGTCAAATAATTTTTTATTAATATTTGACATTTTCTGTATTTATTGTTATTATATCTGCATATTTATTTATTTGCAAAATCGTATTAAATTTATTATTATATTGATATTAAATTTATCAAAATAATTGTTATGAAATATTATTTTCATTTCTGTTCACGAATTTGTTTATCATATACATGTATAATGTTGTCAGTATTTTTTTTTTATTTATGTGATATGATCTAATTAATTTTATGGAATCATCATATGTATAAAAACCTATTCCACCTATTTCTTCGTTTTGATGTGTATTTGTTTTGTCTATTTTTGGCATTATGTCATCATAAGTTATACCTATATAATATATGTGACGATATTTAATCCCGTTTGTTCCGATTAAATTTTCAGTTATTGGTTCTAAATTATCTAATATTTTATATTTAGATTTATCTATGCCACTTTCTTCCTCAAATTCGCGAACAGCGCATGTGATATTATTTTCTTTAATATTTCGTCTTCCTTTTGGAAATCCCCATTCGGGGTCATTCCATTTTGGAGTTATATTATCAACAAAAAAATTTAAATTAAGAGAATTATGTTTCCATGAACTTAATTCAATAAATAAATTTTTGGAATGTTCATATTCATTTTTATGTAATGATTTTGCACGTGGTGTCCAAAATTCATCCCATAATTCGTCAAAATTAAGTGAACCAATTTTATTTATCTCATGTTGCGTCATTTGTTGAAATAAAAATATTATGCCATCAATATTTTCAGGATTATATCGTCCGCGTATAAAATCACAATATCCTAACGTATGTTTACGCTGGATCATTAAAAATTTTATTTTATTTTTATTTAGTGAAAATAAATTCATCTCAAAGGCTGTTCCACATCTTATACCATGCGTTTTTTTATTAATATTTATTTTTTCTTCTGAATTGTCAAACATCATATTTATTTCGTTTTCAGATAGTTTATCGCTGCCATCAATTTTTACTAATATTATACCCATGCTCGTTATGGGTTCATTGCAACATTTATATTTATGTCCATATTTGCCACAATTACTGCATAAACAGCTACTATATTGTTCTTTTTTTTTATATTCATCATAATTATCAATATTCATTTATGTATATTCACTTTATTAATAACACATATTTTAAGTGTCATAATATATTCGCGTAACGCTAAATATTAATTTATTATACGCATAAATTAAAATAATATGTTGGCGCTCTGATTTTTTTATTCAAATTGCATTTATACAACATCTATTCGTTCTCCATCTTCATTAAACTCAACAAAATCTTTTTCAACATTATCATATTCATTTTTATAATATTCCTCGATATCATTTTGTGAAGCGACATCAATAATATATCCAAATGCTGTTATAAATTGATCAGCGTTGTTAAATGTTTTTGATAATATTTTTATTTTTAAATGATCTCCAGAATTAATTAACGATGATCCTGATTCATTTTTATGCACTAAATTTTTATACTTATCTATATAAAACACGTCAGGATCAATATTTTTACTCATGACAACAATTTTTATGGGTCCGCTTCTTAAACTGACCGTTAAACTATTAATATTTTGTACTTTTCCTACTATAATTGAATGTTGCAAAGGATTGCATAATTTACAACTAAATTTAATATTGAAAACAGCGGATGCACTTGGATTTTCTGCATGGATAATTCCACCACTTTTTTCAGTTATTGCGTTGATTTTAGAAATGAAACCATAATTTTTATAACATTTTTGTTCTAAATTTTTTTTTAGATTTATTTTTAAATGCGTGTAAAGTTCAGTGTTCATCTGTGAAGGTTCAATATGAACTTTCCCTTTTAGCTCCGTCCAGAAGTACATTTGTTATTTTATGTGTTGTTATATTTAAATTACTTATTATTTTAATTAATTAATCATTATTCAATTAATTATTCAATATTTATTCAATATTTATTCAATAAGAATTATCCATGTATCACTTGATAATTTAGCGTTTATGCTTGACAAAAAATCGGTATGCTCTTTCAGTTCAGGTTTATTTTTAATTATAATTTTATATGTTGGATATCCTTTTTCTGGACCTTTATTTTTATTTTCTATTTTGACAGAAATATTTAATTTAAATATTATATTCGTTTTTATTATGTCCTGTATGAAATCTACTCTATCCTCTAAATTATACGGAAATGCATATGTTTTATGATTTTTTGGAACCATAACGTACGTAATTTTATCTTTATTTTTAGTGGTTCCATATTTTTCAAGAAATAACATTTTATCTTTTATTTGTTCACACAATAAAGTCCGCGTACTGTCATTTTTATATGCAATTTTTAAATCTTTTGCAATATTCTCAAGATATTTTTTATTTTTAGACGTTGAACAAACTGCTCCTTTTAATGATGGTATTCCGGTTCCACGTTTTTTATCTAATATTTTTGGACGCATTTCTCTTATTTTAAATACATCATTGCCATCATTTGCTTGTTTATTTTTGCGCGACACAAATTCTTTATCAATAATTCCAACCATTTTATATTCATCGCGGGAATCATAATAGCTCATTACACTATCAAAATCATATGCATCATTTTTTTCGATTTCAATTTCGTCATCAACTTTTTCATGTCCAATAAAATCTTGAAAATCTTGTGTATTTTTTAAATAGCTATGTAACGATAATTGTTGAGATATTTGTTTATCATATGTTACTCTATAATGCATGGGAACATCTTCATTTTGTTCAAACGGTTGAAATATATAATAATTATTAACAAAAATTAAATAACCATGTCTATTATATTTGTCGTATATTATGTCTTTAAAATTATTAAAATCATTTTCGGATACAGGAAGTAATTCATCAAGTGCCTTAAAAACAAAAAATTGGTCAAATAAATCTTTTTTTTCAGGAACGTATGAATCTTTAACATGTGATAACATTACGTCAATAGTATACACATGTTTTTTTCCAAACAGTTCTTTTATTTTTTTTTTAGAATAATCAATTTCATTTTTTGCCAAATTTGGTGTAAACGTTGAATAATCTAAATTTTTCTTAGCAATTTTTTTATAAATCATGCGGTCAGGATCATAGAAATTTAAATTTAATTTCGGATTATCACATTTATAATGACAATCAGTATAATCACATATAGCGGGACAATTATTTTTTTCTTTGCAATCTTTAAATTCATCAATCTCTTCTTTAAACATATTTCCGTTCATATTTAACGGACAATCGATTGCAACTGTTTTTAATGCTCGTTCTGTTTTTTTTATTAATAAATATTTATGTTCGGCTTTTCTATAAAGTTCTTCTTCAGTCGATAAACCACTTCCGTCACCAAGAGTAACCGCATATTTATACACATTCACCTCAGGAAACATATTATTTTCGTTCATTAATTTGTAATGTGAACAGTGACGAATTCCGCGACCCACGACTTGATCTATTCTTCCTAAATTATAATGGACATCTAAAATATGCACCTCTCCAACATGTTTTAACGATATACCTTCATTCATCACCTTTGAACCCAACACAAATTTTATAAATTTTCCATTTTTATTTGTAATATTGCTAAATATATTTTTCAAAACACGCTGTTTATCCTCGGGCAGATATTCTGTTGCGTCCTCTGCAGATTTTCCCGTAACCGAAATAAATGTTGCAGGATAATATTTATGTGTTGGTATATCATTTTCACCACCTTTTTGTGTTTTTTTACCAACAAATTCATCTCTTTCGGCAACCATTCTTTTATTGAGGTGTGATTTTTTTGATGCATGTTCACTATGTGGTCGACCACAAAAATAACATCGCGTATCTGGTTTTATAGCATAATCATTTGAGTTTTCTTGAAATTCAAGATATCCATTTTGCAACAAAACTTCTTGAAACATATCTATGCCAACTTTTACTAAATTCGAATATATGAACGCATTTTTATCTCCATTTTCACCCCATACCAATTTATTCAAATTAACGAGTGCTGTATAAAATTTTATTGAAAAATACTTCAAATATTTCAGCTGTAATATTTTACCGGTCACTGTTTTACCATCGCTCGATAAATATATTAAATCTTTTTCATTTTTATCTTTTATTATATCTTCCGCAATTTTTTTATTTAATAATTCGTAATGTAATTTTAGTTGTGCTCTAACTATATCAATTCCCTCACGTCCATAATATCCCGCTAACTGTTTTTTGTCGTTTGATAATCCAGGAAATGCAAAATTTGCTACAGATTCTGATTTTCTATCTAATATATCATCCTGTTCCTTAACAGCCTCATCATATATTTTTCTTTGAAAATCATTCATTTTGCATTGTGTCATCTTAGTAAATAATAACTCTTTCGGTACATTGCCCATGTCAACTCTTTTTGCGTATGTTAATGGGTCGCCGCCACGTAAATGTGATATATATCCGCTAGCCATTTTTTTTAGGTAGTCTATGCCACCATCTTTAAAATTCATTAGGTGATTTTTATTATTATCAAATACCATGTCTCTTTCAATTTGACTATTCGTGGGACGCAAATAATTTAACATTTCGATTATTTCAGTAGCATAATTTTTCATTGGAGTTGCTGTCAGCAATATGACTCTTAAATTTGTTGAATTTTTTATTATTTTTTTTAATGAATCGCCATAATAATTTCCTGTTAACCCATGTGCTTCATCAACAATTAACACACTGTTATCTAATTTATCTAATCTATCAATAGCTAAATCACGTTCAAATTCACCATCATCATCTTTTCTATACGATACTTTTACCGAATCATCAACAACGCGTTTATCAGCTATTTTTTCACCAATTACACGCCTATAAAAACTTCTATAACTCATAAATTTATAATATTGTAACGCTTGAGAAATTCCATTTTTTTCATTTTTTGTTTTTTCATGTTCCGATATATATATATATTTGTCTTGTTTAGTCACATAAGTATCTCCAGTACATTTTAATAATTCATTTTTCCAATTTTCTTTGATTAATGGTCCCGGTACGATAACATATATTTTTGTATTATATTTTTGAATTGTCGGCTTAAATTGTTCAGCTATGGCAATGGCAGAACATGTTTTTCCAGTTCCGACACCGTGAAATATTAATAAGCCTGTATATGGTGTGTTTGGATTAATAAAATTACCTAATAATGCCTGATGGTCATAAAAACTTGGTTCTTTATCACAAATATTTTCACGATGTTCTTGTATGTCTTTATTATTATCCATATTTGGTCTTGTTGCATATTTATGTGAATATAATTCTCGTTTTTTATAAAGTTTATATTGAATATCATCATCATCAGCTGCAGGATATGCATAATCTATTTTCATTTTGTTTAATGTGTCATCATTTAGAACAATTGTATTATCATCAGATTCAGATGTATGTACGGTTTCATCATTGTCATCATAATGTTCTGTCATTATCTATATACAATATACAACAAAAATAATATCGCTAAAAATTATTATTGTTTATCTTTATGTTTATTTATTTTGTACATATGCGTTTACTATACGATAATTATACACATAATTATGTCACATAACTCACTTTTACTTGATAATAAGCATAAACTTCGTGCGATGGATAATATTAATATATGTTCATATTATATAGCATAAATGGAAATTTATACACATGAAGATAAAATAAAATTATCTGGAAAAATAAATAAAATTAAAAGTAAAACACATTGCAAAAAAATTTTTAAAATAATAAAACAAGATAGTAATTTAGGAAGAGTCACGGGAAACACAAATGGCATATTTTTAATGTTTCATTTATTAAGTAACGAAACGTGCCATAAAATTGACAAATATATTTCCAGCATTAAAAAAAAATCTTTGAGATTATCTGCAAACAGTGATACCATCTACTCTGATTCATATAATAATAATGACCCTGGTGAATCTATATCTGGAATAGAAAAAATAAATTATGACGAAATGAATCTCAGCAACAAGGAAAAAAATATTATCAACCAACGTATGTATCATGATGCTCTCATTAAAATGAATTCCGTAGCGTAATGATATCAATAAACGGTAATACCAATAAATAGACATAACATTTATAATTTATTGTTTAATACATCATATTAAACAAAAAAATTGAAATTTTCATTGTAATTTACATTATTTAAACATTAATCATAAATAATAAAACAATGTTAACAACTGAGAAGCTATTAGATCATATCAAAAAAAATATAGATTTTCAAAGGCAACAAGATGATGTAATAAAAACTCACAATGTACCAAATAATACTGCCGAAATAAAATCAGATAAATCAATGAAACAATTAAAAAATGTGTCAAAATTTCAAGTTCTCAATATTTTTAACGATGATGTATTCAACGGCATGTTTAATGATTATAATAATCAACTGGTACGATTTGGAAGTATCGTTTGTGAAGATGATTGTGATGACTCAGATGATGATTCTGATAACGAAGAAAATTTATCACTTGTATCATCATTATTAACAATTATAAAACCAAAATATAAATCATTAACAGCTGAACAACAACTTCACAACATACGAAAATTAAATGAAAAATTTGTTCATGATTTTAATTCTCAAAATATATTTACATATTTTGATTATTCAAAATACGGATGGACAAAACAAACGGTTTTTAATGACATCAAAAATCACGTAAATAATAAAATTGTTTTAAAATTTATGAGCGATTATTTTTGTGTAAATTTGTGGATTTTGTTTCATGATACAAACGAAATATATATGTCATATGCTAACAATAAATGCAATACGTATCGAAAAAATATTATAATGTTTTATGATAGCGAAACTCAAATATATGAGCCAATATCAAAAATAGATATGACCACATTTATTTTTGAACATGATGATGACATAATATTACACCTATTTAATAATATTAATGATGTATTCCCAATAAATGTTGATTTTAAAAAACATGCGATGGATTTTTCAGATATGAATACAGACGATTTAAATCATTATTCACATATTAATAAACCAAAAATTAAAAAAAGTAATTATGGTAACAATATTGACAAACAATATAATGATATTGTTGAGAAACAAAATGATGATATAGTTGAGCAAAAAAATAATGATATAAATATGATGGACCAATATGATAATAAAAAAGAAGACATAATTTTACCTAAAGAAAACAACAAAAAGTTATTCACAAAAAAGAACGTAAATGTAGAATATGATGATAATGAATTAAACGAGACAATAACAGATAATAAAGAACAATTAAACCCAAAATATAATGACGATAAAATAATAAAATGTAAACAATCTAAAAATATTTGTGTTTCAAATAAAATGAAATTAATTGAACTGCAACAATTTGCTAAAAATATTGGTTTGTCCATAACCGTAACAGTGAATGGAAAAAGTAAAAATAAAACTAAAGAAATATTAGTGCGTGAGATATCAGAGAAACAAAGCAAATAAATTAATATTGCGGAGGTTCATATATTTATTTTATTATAATAGCATAATATAATAAATATGAGTGAACATAAATGTGATGAAAAATATATTGTATATAAAAATGATCTTAAATACAGAAAACACAGAAATTTGGAAAAATCAAAAATAGAATTTTTTAACGATGAAGTGAAAAATATGTTTGAACATGATTTAGATACAATTGAATATCGTATAAAAGAATGCATCGAATCAAACTGTACAACATTAGATTTAAAATGTATGGATTTGACAGATGATACATTTCCTAACATAAGTTTATCGATAGCTAAAAAAGTAAAATTTTTATTTCTGAGCGAAAATAGTTTAACTAAAATACCTGACCAACTTATAAATTTTACGGATATTGAAGTAATTGACGTATCACATAATAAAATAACAAATGTTAAATATTTACCCCCTTCATTACTAGAATTATCCATATGCCATAATCCGTTAACTGTATTTAGTGAAACAATAAAATGCGTTAATATTGTGACACTGGTTTGTTCAAATTGTAAATTAAAAACAATTCCAAATTTCATAAATTTAAAATTATTATTGTGTGGGCATAATAATATCACAACAATACGTAATTTTAATAATTTAAAAAGATTATTATGTGACACAAACCAAATAAAAGAAATAAATGGTTGTCCAAATATAGAATATCTTGACTGTAATAGAAATCCAATAGATACATTAGAAAATAATATGCATTCTCTTGAACATTTAATTTGTTCGGATACTAAATTATCAACGCTTCCATATAAAAGTCCAATTAAAACAATAGAATCGTTTAACAATAATATACATGATTTGCGTTATATATTGACGTTAGATGAATTTTTATGCAACATAAATCAACTAGATAGCATTTCGTCAAGATATAAAATAAAATCAATAACTGAACATAAAAAAAAATTCACTCATATATTATTTGATAAATAAACATGAGCACATTATTCATATAAAGATAACATCATTAATGTAAATAAAATTATGGACTTATCAAAAATTGCATCATCTGAAATTAAATCGTCGACATTGCCAGAAGGTGTAAATGTTGCATCTGGTAACTTTACAAAAAAAGATATGTCTGATGGATATGTATTAGAAGATCAAGCACCTGAGATTCCAGATTTAGATTATATTACACAAGCATGCATTAAAATTATTCGTTTTATAAGCACTGACGAAATGGTGTTGTTAAAAGTAGAAAATGAAGAAGCATATAAATTAAAAGCAGATGATGAATTTAAAGAGTTTGCTGATAAATATTATAGTTTATTTCATCGAATTATTTGTGAAGATTTTGACGTAAAAGATTTAAAATATATGATAACAATGATGAAAAATATTAAAAATAATAATCTGGACATTAAAACTGAACATGAATCATTTGTGTCGACAATGGCAGAGAAATATGTGTATCCAGAACATGGTGGTAAAGAAGGGTTTTTAAATTTTGTTGATGAAGAAAAGAAAAAAACAGAGAGAAAAAATAAAAAAAAAGCAAGAAAACAAGCGAAAAAAATGTTAACTAAATGTTAAAAAGGTTAACATAAACGTTAATAATATACAATTTAATTATATTTTACATAAAATAACTTTATTTTAATAATTTTGAAGACAATTTATCAATATTTTTATCTGAATCATCCGAAATATTTTTATTGACATCTTCTAAAAAATTCATATTTTTTTTAATATTTTTTTTATCAGGAAGAAAATGTTTAATCCAAAATTGAGAAGCATTAATTTGTGTTTGTCTTTTCATTAAATACATATCACCATAATAATCATGCGCCTCAATAAATTTTATAATTTGATTGATTGAAACTAATTGTTCATTTGCTATGACAGTGTTAGCATATGTCATTGTGTCAATAATATTTTGTTCCACAATAAAATTAGGAAATATATCAATCATATTTAATTTTGTTTCATGATTCTGTTTCATAACGTCTTCAAGATACGATAACATTTTTTTATATTCTTTATTTTTATCATCGAATATGAATCCTTTGCACACAAAATATTTTTCAGAGTTTGATTTACGACTCATTAATGGTTTAATCATGATAACATCTTTATAAAATATATTTAATATAGAAATGAATTTCATTGATAACATCGTAAACGTTTCAAAAAATTTACATACAAAGGATCCCCCTTTTTTTTGTAATTTTATTGCACCGACAATTTGTGCATAAATTAATTTAAATGCTTCTTGTTCTTGCGTGTTTTCGTTATTCCAATTTAAACCACCATCTGCCGTAATAAAATCTGCTTTTTCATTCATTTGACCACCAAATAAATTTAATGTTTTCGGGTTGGTTATGTCACCATCATGTTTATCATCAAATCCACCTGCAATTTGTTTAGGATAAGTTTTATGTTCGATGAAACGTTTAGGTGATTCTTTGTCATAAAATTTAATAAATTCGTTGTCTAATTTAGGAACATGACCATATTCATCTTCTGGATGCAATGATATGGCATGATATTTATCTTTTTTTGCTTTAGATCCAGCATATAAATCTCTGTAAAATATAATTGCCTGTAAAAATGAACCGGGTGATTCTGCTAAACTCGCACTTACAAAATCTGACGTATCTGTGGGTACAATATTGTATGCCATCAAAATTTCCCATAATTTAAAAAATCCGCGGCTTAATATTTTTGGTCGATTATTTAAATCAAAATATTTAACACATGCATTGTTAATGTCGTCATCATATTCATCAACATATCTTTCAAAATTACTCATAACTCGATATACTTGTTTTTTTCCTTCAAATTGTTTAACAATGTCCATTGAATTCCGTGCCTTGTGTATAAAATGATGAAAACCTAATTTAAATGATGGATAGTCAATGCTACGTGAATGGTTTACAAGTTGTGCAGAATGTTGCAGAACACTATTAGTGTTGGGTATTTTGACAACTATTGGAGAAAATTCAAGATTTGTTGTACTACTGCCAAATTCAGAAGATTTTGTTGATGATGCATCTTTAACTTTTTTAGGAGGCATTATTCTTATATTATATATCTTATATTGAGTAATTTTTATGTGGATTTAAAAATCAAATTTTTATGATTATGATGATTTATGTTCATTACACAATCATACGTTTAAAATAAAAAAATTATGCCGTTTCAATTATTTTCTTCATAATTATGATGTCATCAGCGTCAACATTCATGTCAACAAAATCGTGTTCATCCATGAGAAGAAATATATTGATGTCAATTTGTTCTTCTCTAAAATTTTCAATGTATGAATCTAAACAATTAAGTGTGAACACAACCTCAAGCATATTTGATATCAATGTTCTATTTGCAACACATTGTGCCGTATCATGATGAATAGTCGTTACCATGATGATGCTTATTTTATTAAATATGTTATTATCTACCATTTAATACATATAGAATTTCAATATTTTTAGCATAAATATTGAAATATATAAATTATTAAAATTAACATAAGAATAAAACTTATATCAATAATATATAGTTATGTCAAAGAGTAGTATCAATAAATATGATAACAAAAGTCAACTTGAGACGTTGATAAACGAAGATACACTTAAATCGATTGACGATGTATACGAAAAAATGAAACCTCATGATGAATTTGAGCTAATGTTTAAAAATAACAATAAAGGAGGAAACATAAGTTATGAAAAATATCATACAATATTGTCATATTTAACTAAACGAAGTAAACATCAAAAATTAAAATTAACAACAGAAACAACACTTGATATAATTTATAACATTGATGATGAAAGATTGTCATCTTATAGGATAACGATAAGCGGCAACGAACATATCAATAAATATATGAAGATTTTGCACAATAGGCATAATCATGTCGTGTTTAATGTTCTCACTTCAATGTACATTGAAAATAAAGAATCGAACATGATAAGTATAATGAAAAAGATAAAAACGAAAGAAAATACAGTTGACGTTAGCGAATTTGACATTAGGTTTAGGTTATCGAATGAATTAAAAGTGACCTCAAAAGAATTAGAACAATTATCAAATTTAAAAAATGAAGAACGTTTCAGAATATCATACCGTCTCAAAGAGCGCGTTACGATGGTTATACATGACGATATTAATGTTAAAGATGGTCATAAATTGTTAATAGATTTAACGAAAACGAAAAGTACAAAATTAATTAACAAAATTGATACAGGTATCACATCATATGAACTCGAAGTTGAATTAAACATAAATAATAAACCTCGTGCACATTTTTTATCAGAAATGTTAAAGGAGACAGATATTATAACTAAAATATTACAGCAAAGTAATTATGTAATTACTACGGCACAATCAAAATTTATTTTGGATGAATACGCACAAATATTTGGCATAAATATAGAAAAAGCAACTTCATTGGAAATGAGAAAACCACAGTCGTTAGAAATTCAATATCTCGCTGGAAATTTACCAAATAAATATGCTCCAACCGATAAAGCTGATGGAGATAGATATTTTTTAATAATTGTCGAAATGAAAGTGTATCTGATATCAACAACATTAAATGTTAAATATACTGGAATTAATTTGGGACATAATATGGAAAAATGGAACGGTACTGTAATGGACGGTGAGTTAATTTTTATACCTAAAAAAAATAGATATATATTCATGGTTTTTGATTGTTTATTTTCGGGTCAAAAAGATGTGAGACCTGAAAATAATTTTATGGTAAGATTAAGTAAAGCAGATGAAATAATTAAAAAATGTTTTATTTTTAAAGGACAAACAGGATTTGTGATAAAAGATTATGGTGATGATTTTGATACAAATAAAATAATTAAATTTCATGATGGGCAAATAAACGAACATATGGATGCATTAAATAATGATATTGAACATGAAAAACAACATCCATTGGTTCGACGAAAATATTTTATCCCAGTTTATGGTGGAGAAAGTCATGAGGTGTTTAGTTATGCTAACTTATTATGGAATAAATATATGTATGACAGTCGAGTGAAATGTCCATATAGTTTAGATGGACTTATGTTTCATCCGCTAAATCAAGAATACACATCTTCAGCAAAAGAAAGTCGTCAAACCGAATATAAATTAAAGCCGCCCGATATGAACACAATTGATTTTTATGTTCAGTTTGAGACAATATCTGGAACACAAGAATCTGTCACCGTATATGATAATTCTATTAACGAATATGCCAAAGATAAGCCTTATAAAATAGTAAATCTTTATGTTGGTCAAGAAGCAGAAAGGTATGGAAAAGAAATGCCCGTGCCGTTCCAAAATAATGCTGGCGAAAATTATGTTGCACATTTATTTTTAGATAATGGTCAAGTTCGTGACGAGACCGGAAATATTATTCAGGATAAAACGGTTGTTGAATTTTATTATAAAAATGACATAACCATACCTGAAAACTTTAGATGGGTACCAATGCGAACGAGATATGACAAAACAGAAAATGTATCTAAATTTGGAAAAGGTTATGGTAATTATATCAGCGTTGCTAATAAAGTTTGGAGAAGTATTATTAATCCAATATTGATGTCAGATATTGAAATTTTAGCAAATAAATCATCATATGCAGCACACATGGAATCCATTAAAAATAAAATTGATCATGCATTAATTATTTCTACAGCCAAAGAAAATTCATATTTCCAAATTTCGTCTAATTTAGGAAAACCAATGAAAAATTTTCATTTTTTTTTAAAGGATATGTTAATTTGGACACATTGTGGAAAATCATACAATAATTTTAAACCATTATCTGTTCTAGATTTATCATTTGGTAGAGGAGGTGATATTATGAAATATTACATACCAGAGATTGCATATTTAGTTGGCGTAGATAATGATTTAGATGCATTGACATCAAAAAGCGATAGCGCTGAAAGTCGTTATCAAACAATGAAAAATAAATATGCAAAATTTCCAAAAATGACGTTTATTCATGCAGATTTATCGGCACCATTAACAATGACGGACCAAGAAACTATGATTCCTAATATGTCAGAACAAAATAAAACTGATTTTAATAAATATTTTTCTGAAGAACCATCAAAAAGAAAATTATTTGACCGCATTGTATGTAATTTTGCGATTCATTATTTTTTTAAAAATGAAACAACGTGGAAAAATTTTAAATCACATTTATCAAATTATCTTAAACCTGGCGGATATTTTATATGCACAACATTTGATGCACAAATATTTATGAAAGATATGAAGGATAGTGATAATATGTCGTTCGAATACACTGATAAAAAAGGTGACAAGAAAATGATATTTGATTTCGTTAGAAAATATAGCAACGTATATGATGAAAATATAATTATAAAAACTGGTGTTGCATTTGATATGCACAATAGTATGTTTTCACGCGATGGTACGTATATTACTGAATATTTAGTTGATAAACGCTTCATTGAACAAGAATTACTTGAATCATGTGATATGGAATTAGTTGATACAGACACATTTTCAAATCAATTTGAAAAACAAAGAGAATATTTTGCAAATACTGCAACTCATGACGAACCCTCTAAAAAATTGTTATCTGGTGTTGCTAGTTTTTATGACCAAAATGATGAAATTAATAAAGCATGTTTTAACGGAATGACTAAATTTAATAGATATTATGTGTTCCGTAAAAAAGAAACGAGCAACTCATATAAGCAAAATAAATCAGATAAGCAGAATAAATCCGAAAAAAAAAATGAAACCGGCAAAGCAAATAAATTAAAACCACCCAAAAAACAATCAGGTGGTGATTTACCATATAAAGATATTTTCGATGATTCAAAATTTTTTATCGACGCGGATGGAGTAAAATCAGAATCAAGTTATTCAAAAAGAATACATGACGTTCTACAAAATGATAAAATAATTCCAAATTCAACTGGTGTGGATACATTTTATAAAGAAATGAAATTAAGTGTAAAAGAAGACAATGCATTAACATATGCTGATAAACAAAAAATATCAAAAAATATTAAAATTAGTCATGACGTTCTTGTCGCAAAAAAATTAAAAAAAGAAGTATCAGAATCATCTGCATCTGAGTTTGGTCTAAGTGATACGAAACAAGAATATAAAAATATAGTTGCATTAAATGGACTAAATGTGTTTACAATTAATCTTGATTGTAATGGTATGTATGACGTGACTGTAGCAAATAAAAGAAGCACAAATAAAATATCTAAAAAAGATAAATCCATAATTTTAATAAATGATGGAGATATGTATAAACCGTGTTATAAAATTATAGGTGACGGAAATATTCGTGGTATTTATGATAATGATGATGAAATTATAAACATATTAGTTAAAAATGCCTCAAAATAATTAATTATTAAAGTCTAAAGGTGAATGTTTAGGTTTGGTTTTAAACATCGTGCATAATATTTTTCCACAAAATTGCCCAAAAACGTCATATTTTACGTTTGGATTAACTTCGTTGAATACTTTTTTAGTATGCATAACTATATTAATTATGTTTGAGTCGGGTGGAATATCATGTTCAACAAAATTAAAATATAATATAACATAATCAATATTTTTATATTTTTCTTTTAAATATAATCTTCATTTATGTAAACAAAATACATTTTTTATTTTCTTGAATTATTTTTTCAAATCGTTCAATACACCGCGCATATTCATTGATGCCTTTTGTATATTATCGTTAAAATGCGCCAAACGAAAATCATATTTATTATGAAATATATTGTTGTGAACGTCTGGAACGTAATCTTCGAAATCATTTTGTAATACATTTTTTATTTTATCTGGAAATAAAGAATACGTCCAATCAAATGGCAATGAAAAATTTCTTAAGCCTGCAAATTTTGTAGCAATTGCTGATGTATATCTGTGTCCAAACGGAATAACATGACACTTATTTTTATTTACTCGTAATTTATTGGGATTATTAATTTTATACGACAGCTTCATTAAATATATTAATACATGTATATATATTGTTTTGCAGGGCACATGGATATGATACCAATTATTAAAAAAATTGAAAATATTGAGTATTAGAACATATTGATATAACATTATTACAATAAATACGTCTAAAAATCAACCAATTTATATTTATGGCGACAACAACTGGCGAAACGTTTCTTATCGACGGAATGTTTCTGACTGAAATACTACCACGTGAAGGAACTCCACAAGCAAATTCATGGGCGAATATTACGATGAATAAACGTCCAGATGAACATTTTTATTACCAAGAGTACACATATCATGAATTAATTAGGTTCATAAACATGCTTATCCCAAATATTGAACATATCAAACATAAATTGCATCTTGCTGTGGACATGTATGAACGTCATAACATTTCACTTAAACCTTGGAATGTGCGAAAAAATAGAAACAGAAAAGAAAATAGGATTAAAAAGAAAAATTTACATGACAAAAAAGGAAAAAAACATTTCCGTGTGAAACACAAAACCAAAATACAGAGAGAAGTTGGAACCATGCAAAAATATCTCAATCGGACAAATTAATTTATATAACAGTGTGACCGTCATATTGACACATCAAAAAAATTGATAATTTAAACCAATATAAATAATTGCTAATATATTTAAGTAACAATACTTTATTATGATTAACGGAATCGTAGCAGTTGATAACAATTATGGATTTTCAAAAGATGGTTCTATTCCGTGGCATATTGCGGAAGATATGAAATACTTTAACGAAATAACGACAACCAGATCGGATGAAAATTGTGAACTACAAAATGTCGTGATAATGGGAAGAAAAACATGGGATTCGTTGCCAAAGTCATTTCGTCCATTATCGTCTCGCGTGAATATAGTTGTATCATCTACGTTAGAATGTGAATATCCTCATGTATTTCCAACAATTGAAACAGCAATCGAAAAGGCATTACATATGAAGTTATCGAAAGAGATTAATGAAATATTTATAATTGGCGGAAGTTCATTATATGAACATCTATTAAATTCTGTACTTTTAAATAAATTTTATGTGTCAAAAATTGGTCATAGTTATGATTGTGATATTAAATTAAATGAAAAATTGTTATTCAACAAATGTTATTCTGATATGGAACAATTAACAAAATATAATGTTGTGGATAAAAAAAACAACGTTGATGTATCGATTGAAAATTATGTATTTGTAAATAAAAATGATTTTAATGGTGAGCAGCAATATTTAAAACTTATGATGGATACATTATTAACAGGAGAATATAGAAAAACAAGAAATGCGTATACTTGGAGTAAATTTGCAAATCAAATTAAATTTAATCTTGACGATGGTTTTCCTATGACGACAACGCGAAAAACATTTATTAAGGGTATATTTTATGAGCTAATGATGTTTATGTTGGGCGAATCGAACACACATAAATGGCTACTGAGTAAAAACGTAAAAATATGGGACTTAAATACGAATAGACAATTTTTAGACAGCGTTGGACTTGCTCAGTATGAAGAAGGCGACCTTGGATATTTATATGGAATGGTATGGAGACATTTCGGCGTTGATTATAAAGGAATGCATGAAAATTATGATGGCAAAGGTTTTGACCAATTAGCAAATGTCATTAAATTATTAAAAACGGATCCTCATTCTCGCAGAATATTGATGACATCATATGATCCATCAAAAACAGACATGGCACCATTATATCCATGTCATTCACTTGTTTTACAATTTTATGTCGAGGATACTAATAAACTGAGTGTACATATGTATCAACGTTCTGCTGATTTATTTTTAGGATTAAATACAAATATTGTAAGCACTTCAATGATTGTTCACGTGTTATGCTTATTAATTAATAGTGATGATGAATATAATGGACCAAAATTTAAGCCTGGCAACGTAACAATTTCATTGGGTGATTATCATATATATGATACACACATTGATTCTGTTTTAACACAACTATCAAGGAATCCACTTAAATATCCATCAATGACGATAAATAAAACGTCTATACAAAGCGTAAGCGAATTAGAGTTATCAGATGTTGAGGTAAAAAATTATGAACATCATGGTATTGTAAGAGCTGATATGATTGCATAAATAAAAATCAAATAACTTAAAACCAAAGTAATTTAATATTATAGCAAAATAAAATGAGACGAAGAATATTTAACTATGACGATATGAGTAAAAGTAAAGTCGTAGATAATTTAAATTCTAAATCAAAATTATTTGATAATTCTATTTCGGCATCAGGATGTTTATTTTATAAAATAGTTGATAATAAAATTAAATTATTGATGATAAAATACACTGACCCGAGGTGGCCAAAACTTGATGACTTTGGAGGAAAAATTGATGAGCCGGATAAATCTGTTTTTGATGCAGCCATAAGAGAAACAACAGAAGAAACAAACAATGTAATATCAAAGGATATCATATTAAAAATATTAAGCGATAATGATGATTCGATATGTTTTTATAACAAGACGTCGAAATATTATGTGTATTTAATGAAAGTTAATGACGATTTTTTCAGCGATACAAATATATTTGGTAACTTTGAAAAGGCTGATAAAATATCGAGAACCGTTGGGTGGTATGATTTACAAACAAATAAAAAAAATATAGCATATAGAATACAGAGTAAGGAATTATTTGCATATTTAGGCAAACAATTAGTGGTTGAGCAACCTAAAAAAAATGAAATTATAATTGAATATGATGATGAAGATAATGATGTGGTAATACATAAAAAATTAACCACCAAAGGCAACAAAAAATGAAACAAAGGCGAAAAATATTCAATTACGACAACATTAATGAAGAAAAAATAGTTAATAGTACAAGTGAAATGTTTCTAAATTCAATAACTGCATGCGGATGTTTAATTTATAGGATGCGAAATAAAAAAGTAGAAATGTTATTAATTAAATATGATGACAAAAATTGGTCAAAACTTGATGATTTTGGTGGAAAAATATCTTTGACAGACAAAGATATTTTTAGTTGCGCGATTAGAAAAACTTCATCCGAAACAAATAAAATTATAGACGATGAAAAAATAGCAGATTTACTTTGTGATAATAATTATGCAACATTTTATAACAAGCAATCAAAATATTTTATGTACTTGGTTGAAGGAAATAAAAATTATTTAAATGATACGTCAATATTTGGTGACGAAGAAAAAGAAGAACAAATAAAAAGGACAATATCATGGTATAAATATGACGATATTAAACAAAATTTATCACTTCGCTTATTGCAAAATAGTAAATTGCATCATTATATTGATAATTTACAAAAATAACATAAAAATAGTAGTTAATTTACACTAAAAATTTGAAAAATAATTATTATAATACTTAAGAAGATGCAAAGTGAGTATAAATAGATGATAAATATTGACCCAATGAATACATATACAAACAATGTTGATGTTGTTGTGGACGATATTTTAAAATATCGAGAAACCAATAAAAACATACTCGAAAAATTAATTCCGTTCATTGATAAAAATATGAACAATAAAAAATATCGCAATAATCATGGAACATGGAAACGAGAGGCGCCAATAAAAACAAATTGGTTGTTGGCTAATAAATTAAATCAAACGGAATCAACAAAATTATATTCATCTATGAATGATTTATTAAATAAAGTTAGTGAAACAAATGTTGATACTGTTGCGTCATCTATGTTAAAATTACAAATACAAACACGTGACCAAATGACACACTTAGTTGACATAATTATTGATGAATCGACAAAAAATCATAAATTTACAAAAATATACGCAAAACTATGTCATAAATTGATGACATTTTACATCATCCATCTTAAAAATGATAATCAAGATGAAGATAATGATGAAGATAAAATACATTTTAGAGATATATTATTAACGAGATGTCAAGAAATATTTGAAGAAAATATTGAAAAGATTGATGATGTCGATAAAATAAAATTGCTTGGACTTGCAGGAATGATAGGTGAATTATATAATTTAAATATATTGCCAAGTTCTGTTATGCTATTATGTTTTAATGAATTATATAACAATATTCATAAAAATCCTCCGAATGTAATTAATGCATTGTGTTCGTTGATAAACATATCTGGAAAAGAATATTTTAGACGAGACTATTCTAATGCTGAATTATGTTTACATTTTATGACTAAAATAAAAGATGATGAATCAACAAGTAGACGTGAAAAATACTTAGTAATGGACCTTATTGATCTTAAAAAAAAAGAAAGTTGGGGAATGGATGTTGAACTAAAAACATCAGAAAGTCATAATGCGGTTGAATATTAAGCGAATAAATTAATTTATTAAAAAATAATTGTATAAATTATTTTTTTTTTTAATGCACATAAAGTTACATAAATGTATACATTGTGACAAAATCTCCGCATTTATTTGGATTTGTGATAACAATAAATTTATTATTTACAAATGTTATTGTTCGAGGACTGCAATTAATTTTTTGAGTAACACATTTCATTATGATGCTATATGATGAAAGATTTGGAAAATATTCTATTCTCCATATATATCCACCTTTTCCATATGATGACAATATATATAATTCATTGTGTGGACCTGTGGTTACATTCATAACGGTCATATTTTTTGCGTGTTTTTTACATATATTATTACACAACGATAATTTATACATATCATAGCTTCCATGGATTTCTATTTTTGATTGATCATATTTTGGTGCACATCCGCAATAACATATTGGTACTGACATTATATGCATGACACGTAACGTACCACATGATTGAAAAACAATAAAAAATAAAGTATGTCCTCTCATGTATGTACCAACAATATTTATTTTATTTGTAGCCGCTATATTTTTTTTATTTAGCAATTCAATGACAGAACATTCTAAATTAGAATTATCGCGTGCAAATAATTGTGTCGTCACGTTATGTTGATCACATATATAAATATTAAATCCATAATCACTAATTCCAATGATTGATTTTCCATATTGTGACATAGACGTAATATGATGACAATTCATTTTATCTAATTTAATTATTTTTGTTGTTGGTTCGTTATCTTGATCAATTTTAAATTCACATAATGATTTAGGTGTCGACAAGGTGACTAATATTCGTTGCGACATGCATAACGTGTCACAACATTGATTATAATCATATGTGCATGAGCTTAATGATTTTGCACATTTATAAGGTTTGCATATTTTTACTGTGGTTGTGTTAGTGACAGTTAATTGTGATGGTAATATATTTATTGTTTCGTTATTACACATTAATTTCTATATACAACACGAATTCATAATATTAAAATGTGTGGATAAGAAAATAATGCTTATTACTATAATGTCATATTTTATGTATTTATCTAAGAATATTACCAAAGGTTAACAACTTATAGTAATACCAAAGGTTAACCACTTATGGTAATACCAAAGGTTAACCACTTATGGTAATACCAAAGGTTAACCACTTATGGTAATACCAAAGGTTAACCACATAAAAAATTGAAATTTAAATAGTTTCATACTCTTAATAGTTTTATTTTTTATTAAGAATGTAGTTTAGTACGACAATTAACAATACATAAACTTATATAAAAATGGGAGTACAAGGACTACTTGGATTAAGCAAAAAATGTGGAATTGAATTTGACGAACCAATCACCAAAATCATAAAACCGAGTGACATCAGTGGAAAAGAGGTTGTTGTCGATGTGTCATCCGTATTATGTAAATATATAATCGGCATAAGAAATAAAGGAAACGATAAAGTATCAAAAAGTGGAGAATTTACAAGTCATTTATACGCAATTATGTGTTATTCACGATTTTTAATGAGTCACAACATAAAACCGATATGGGTTTTTGATAATTATTCAACATCTTTAAAAAATAACACAATTGAAAAAAGAAAATTGGCTAGAGATAAATCAAAACAAAAATGTGATTCTATAGGTGATAAGGAATCGGCTGAATATATAAAAAATTTTAAAAGAAGTTTTGTGTTAAAAAAAAAATATATTGACGAATGTAAAAATTTATTGCGCGCAATGGGTCATCCTATTATAGAATCACTTGAAGAAGCTGATCCACAATGTGCAGCACTTACAATGGGTGATAATCCTGTTGCAGGAATTATTGGAGAAGATTCTGATATGTTTGTATTTGGGGGCGCAAAACTTTTTCGTAATTTTTCGGGAAAATATGATGAGGCTGACGAATTAAATTTAACAAAAATAATCGGCGCTATAAATAAAAAAATATTGCAGATTAGACAACGAAATAAAATGGGACCAATTATTATGAAATATCCAGATTTTGTTAAATTAGCTGTCTTATTGGGATGTGATTATTGCGACGCGATTAAAAATATAAAACCTTACGAATTATTCATGAAATTTGTTATTTTTGATTTTAAAATTGAGTGCGTTATTAAACATTTAACTGAAGGATATTATCCGAAAAAAAATAGACGTTTATTTGTTCCTGATAATTATTTAAATAAATTTAACGACGCATATAATTACTATACTCAAACAAAAGTACACATGGAATGTGATATCGACAGAAGTTTTAAGAAGCCTAACATAAATGACGTGTATACAATTTTACAATCAAAAAGTAATTTTAATTTTAATTATGTCAAGGGTTTCATCCAAGAACTTTCTAAATACAATAATTTAAATATGGTATATAATGATGTTCATAATTTTAATAAATTAAAATGTATAAAAAATAGCGTATATAATGAAAATGATTATGATATGGAAGATGTTGATGACATGGATGATACACATCATGATAAAATGTTACATGATGATGTGCCATGTGACGATATGTTACATGATGCGCATTATAATGTTGATGTGCATAATAATTATAATGCGCGTCATGACAATGCATATTTAGGTAAAAATAATTTGTTTAAAAATTTAATGTTAAACGAAATTGAATGACATATTTTATTTATATTGTGCTTTTTTTATAATTTAACATATTTATAGTAATGGCACATAAATATTCATAATATGGACAATAGTCAAAAAACACAAATTAAATCTGATGATTATTACGAAATTTTGGGCGTTGATAAAAATGCATCAACCGAACACATTACACAAACATTTAAAAAATTAGCTAGAAAATGGCATCCTGACAAAAATACAAATTGTGAAAAAGTTGCGACATTTAATATGACTAAAATTTTAGAAGCAAAAGATGTTCTAACAGATCCCAAAAAGCGTGACGTATATGATAAATATGGAAAAAAAGGACTTGATGAAAATGGTCATCATGGTATGAATGAAGAACAGATGCAAGAAATGATGCGTAATATGATGGGTGGTATGGGTGGTATGTTTAATGGTGGTATGTTTAATGGTGGTATGGGTGGTATGTTTAATGGTGAAGAAGAAGATAACGAAATACCTCCTGTAAAAGCAGTTATTAATTTAACGCTTGAAGAGTTATATAGCGGAAAGACAATAAAAGGTACCACAAAACGGGGCAATTTATGCAAAAATTGTAAAGGTTATGGAAGTAATGATGGCGTAAATCACACGTGTGATAAATGTAACGGAAATGGTTCAATTATTGAAGTTCAAAAAGTTGGTCCATTTATGCAACGTGCAGAAAAAAAATGTAAAGACTGTAATGGAAAGGGTATAGATTCGTCTTTCATTAAATGTAAAGATTGTGACGGAACAAAAATTTTAATTGACGAATATGAGTTTACGTGCAAAATTCCACGCGGTGCATACATAAAATATCAAGTGACAATGCATAATGAGGGAAATGAAATACCTATAAATGATAGAAAAAGTATTAATAGTCGTTCAGATTTAAACGTATACGTTAATGAAATGCCCCACGATACATTTAAACACATGTTTTCTATTGGCAATAAAAAAGTAGACCCTGCTGATTTATTAATTGAAAAAACGATATCTTTGGCTGAATCATTATGTGGATTTCAATTGTCCATTCCGTTTTTAAACGGAAAGATTATTTATTTTTCGCACAATAAAATTATTAAAAACAACGATGTGTTAGTTGTTGAAGGTAAAGGAATGCCACATATTAAAAAAAATGGTTACGGTGATCTATATATAAAAATTAATGTAACGTATCCCACTGAAATTGAATCCGCAACAAAAAACCGCATATGGCAGTTATTAACAGGTTCGTCTTATGTATTAAAAGATAAATCTCACGAATATATTGAATGTGTTCCTATTGAACAATTTCAACAAAATATTAATAGCGATGACGATAATGATAATCATAACAATCGTGACAATGATGGACAACAGCAATGTCCTGTAAGTTAATTATTTTATTCTTCATTATTTTATTCTTCATTATTTTATTCTTCCTCATCTTCCTCATCCTCCTCTTCCTTTTCATCATGTTTTTCCTTATTATCATCACGATGTTTTTTACTTTTTTTTACTTTTTTTGAAGATTTTTTATTTTTGTTAAAGAAATAAAATATTATCAACAACGCAATCAAAAATATTCCAAAATAAAGTGTTTTTTTTGATATTTGTTTACCAAATATGGTTATGTATTCCGATAATTGCGGTTGCATAGCTGAATTTTGCATAGGTTGCATGGGTTGCGTAGGTTGTATGGATTGCGTAGATTGCATGGGTTGCGTAGATTGCATGGGTTGCGTAGATTGCATGGATTGTATAGTTGGATTTTGCATTGGTCGCATGGATTGAATTTGGGGTTGTGTAGTTTGCATGGTTTGAATTTGGGGTTGCGTAGTTTGCATGGTTGGATTTTGGGGTCGCATAGTTTGCATGGTTTGATTTTGGGGTTGCATAGTTTGCACAGTTGGATTTTGCAGTTGTGTAGTTAGATTTTGTGGTCTAAATTGAACTGATTTTATATTTGACGTTTGTGGTAACTCATCGATATCATTCAATTGGTTCACTAAATTATCAATGTTATCAATATTCATTTCTATATGTTAAACGAATATTATATTTGTTAAAAAAAAACGCTTTGTACGTTTTGGAGATAAAATGATGCATTGTATATATAATTTATTAAATATATTACGGCAAAAAATTGAAATAATAATTGTCGTAAATAAAAATAAAATAGGCGAACATAATAAATATTAACTATGACAATAATTGGAATAACTGGTAATAAGGGAAATGGTAAGGATACACTCGCAGACCATTTAGTTGAAAATCACGGATATGTCAAAATTTGTTTTGCTAATGCGCTAAAAGATGCATGTAAAATATTATTTGGTTTCACTGATGAACAATTGTATGGAAATTTAAAAGAAGTCATCGATGAAAATTGGGGAATAACTCCAAGAGAAATAATGCAATTTGTCGGCACAGATTTATTTAGGAATCAAATAAAACTATTGATGCCTTGGATTAATGATAATTTTTGGATCGAATGTTTAAAAAAAAAAATAAAAAATATGCAACTAGAATCAGCAAATAAAAACTTTGTTATATCTGATGTGCGATTTAAAAATGAAGTTGATTTTATAAATGAAATGAATGGCGTTATTATACGTGTAAAGCGTCACGATGTAATAATAAATGATACATGCCAACATGAATCAGAATCAAATTTTGATTCATTTGACGTTAATTATACCATATACAATAGTGGTTCACTTGGTGATTTGTATAGTTCAGCAGACAACACCATGAAATTAATAGAATTGAACATCTGTTTATGATAATTTAATTTATGCAATAAAATTGAAAATTTAAATAAATTCAATTTAAAATATATCTATTATGGAACAATAAATAGATTATAATATTATGATGATGAATAAAAAAAAAATTCTTTTAAAGTCGGAAAATAATGGTAAAATAAGTAAAAAAATACCATGGGTTGACAAATACAGACCAAACAAAGTAAAAGATATTATTCAACAAGACGACATAACAAAAGTGCTAAATGATATCGTGACAACTGGAAATTTGCAACATTTATTATTGCATGGACCACCAGGAACCGGAAAAACGTCGACAATATTAGCGATAGCAAATGAATTGTTTGGACCAGTGCGAATAAAAGAAAGAGTCATCGAATTAAATGCATCAGACGAAAATGGAATTAATGTCGTTAGATCTAAAATAATTAATTTTGCGAAGAGAGCTATCGGCACACCAGACCCAAATTATTTAAGTCCGCCATATAAAATAATAATATTAGATGAAGCTGATTCGATGACAACAGAAGCACAATCAGCACTACGTAAAGTAATGGAAAATACGTCTAGTATAACACGTTTTTGTTTCATTTGTAATTACATAAATCAGATAATTGATCCAATTGCATCAAGATGTATGAAATTCCGATTTGGTCCAGTCAAAGAAAATGCCGTCACCCAAAAATTAAAAATAATATCGCAACGTGAACATTTATTTTTTTCGGATGACGTTATACAATCTATAAGTAAAATTTGTAAAGGCGACGTAAGAAGAAGTATCATGTTATTGCAAAATTTAAAACACATGAGTAAATTAAAAACAATTGACGTTGAAAATACATATGATATCGGAAATTATATGCCGCCAAAAATAATAAACGAATTGTGGGATTCATATATTATAAATAAAAATGCATCGGTCAAAGACATAATAACAAAAACAAATCAAATAAAATCATTGGGGTATCCGATAAATAATATATATGAGCAGTTAAAAAATAAAATAATAGAATCTGATATTGATGATAAACATAAATCATTATTGACAATACAAATATCCGTATCCGAACGACAATTAATTGAAGGAGCTGACGAATATGTACAATTATTAAACGTTATGTGTTATTCGAAACACATAATTGATAACACGATAAATTATTATCCACAAGATGTGTGTTAATTACTACGGTTGACAACTAATGGACATAAATTATTAATAAAAATTGAATTATAAACATAATTAAAATATAAATAAATTATACATAATACTAAAATACAATAATGAAAATTAATATTAATGACAAGACGTGCGATATATTTTTTGATAAGACGGGAAATGTTTTTATCGAGCTAAATTATAATATGCACATATTAGAAATAGATAATACAAATAACATAAGTCTACTAAAAGATGAAAATTATTATGCGAATGTTAATGATAGTGCACAAGATTTATCATGTGATGGTTCATGTGACGTAACATGTAACATATGTCCAACAAAAATATCAAAATTGTGCGTAATTTCAGATTCAGGACCTGATGATACTAATGATGACAATAAATATCATCCTGAAAATAAAAAATTATTAAATATAAAAAATGATAATAATCGAGAAGATAATTTACAATCTAGTTACGATGACCATCAATTTATATTCTCAAGCATTAAACAAAACATTGACATTGAAATTATAAATTCTGATGATTTTGTTGCGTTATATGATACATTTATATACGAAGGTGAACCTGATAATAGCGAATTAATATTTGTATCGTCATGTGATGATGATATAAAATTAATGTACCGGTTGCTAATTTATACGTCTGGACATTTTTATTTTAGACCAACTGGTGAAAAAATAAAAAAAAATAAATTAATTATTTCAAATGATGATAATTTAATGTTTGAAGAAGTTAAATGTTAATTATCCAACGCAGACTTTTTTTTAATCTTCTTAACGATATTTTTATTTGGCGATAATTTATTATTGCCTTTTATTTCATTTATTTTTTTCTTTTTCTTTTTTTTCTTTTCATTTAATTTATTATGATTGTCAGATGTTTCTTTATTATCATTTTCTATTTTTTTATCATCATTTGCCATTTCTTTATTATTGTCGACAATTTCTTTGCTATTTTTTAATTTTGATAATTGCGCAACTAAAGCATCGGCTGACACAAATTTATTTAGCGGAGTTTCAGTTTTATCAATATCTGTGTTTTTTTTAGCGGATTTTAATTTAGAACGTTGATTAAGAATATCATTTAAATTCAGTGAAAAATTACTTGTTTCGTTATTTGATTTATTATTTGCATGGGATGAAATATTTGGTTTATTATTTCGTGCATGTAAAGTTGTATTTTGGGCGGTGTTTATGTGTGCTACATTTGTTGCATGTGCAGTTAATTGTTCATTATGTTCGTTGATAAATAATGATTGTGTAAGATTAATCAATTGTTTTTTTTGTATTTGGATAGCACAAAGATTAAACCAAAAATCACATGATCTCATATCGATCCAAATATTTTTTAGCTCAAAATATATTGATATGTTATCGTTCTCTCGAATATTATTGACGTTTATTTTATTTCCGGCATCATTAAAAATATTTATATCATCTGCAATTTTAATGTTTAGCGTTGGAGGAAATTTTTTTTGTTTATGAATTGTTTTTTTAAGTATTATATCACCTTTAAAATCTTCCTGGCAATGTAAAAAAATCGCATTTTCTAAGTTAGACATGAATTTTATTAATTTTATATTATGGTCCATAGATAATGCTAATCTAACTGTAGTATTTTTTGTTTTTTTTACACTGATTATTTTTGATGTCTCTAAAAAGAACCAATATTTATGCAGAGGTGATATGCATTTTGGGTCATAAACATTTATTTTTGTGTACGAATGTCCAGTATTTATTGCCTCGTCATAATGCGGTTTAATATCATCTGAATTATTTATATCTGCCAAAAATTTATTTATCATTATATTTATTGTTAATGAAATATATTTATAATTTTCAATAATTTATATTTCAATTTTTTTGAATATTATGTATCATACATAAATAAACACATTAAAAATGTGTAACTATACTACTGAATAATATTTTTTATTAAGTATCGACGTTGATTTTAGCCTCATGTTTATTTTTTTTAATATTTTATTTAAAAAAGTTGAGGTCTTTATGTTTACATTGTCGTCTTCATTAATTAATGAGTTGACTATTAATCTGTCATAAAATAAAATTATAACAGTGTCGCAATGATTTTTATGTTTTATTAAATCGTCTTGAGATATTTTGTGTATTTGTGTTAAATATTTAAATTTTTGCGTTGTGAACGGTTTGAACATAGCAACAACTAAATCAAAAATTAAATTATATTTGTTGTTATTAATTTTTGTTATGATATTATTCATCTCTGTTATTGCGTCATTGACATCATTAATTTTTGTATGCGTATCATCAATATTATGTTCCTCCATATATTATTAATATATGTGATATTTTATTTATAAGTACGTATGAACACAACGTTAAAATATTGTCGTTGGTAGATTGTTTTGTTGTAAGTAAAACATATAAACACAAGATAATAAAATATCATAATAATGGAACTACTTTCACAACTGTCTAATAATTTAACAAAAAATGAGACCATTCTTAAATCAAATTATGACGACCGTAATTATTTGACTAAAGAATTAGATAATGGCATGCGGATAATATGGGTACATGATAAAAATGCCGTAAAATCAGCAGCATCTATGGTTGCAGGTGTTGGACATTTTTCTGATGGAAAAATAAAAGGAATGGCTCATTTGTTAGAACATATGTTATTTATGGGAAGCTCAAAATATAAAGATGTTGATTATTACAGTAAAAAAATATCAGAATATGGCGGAATATCAAATGCATACACTGCACATAATCACACAAATTATTATTTTGATGTCGCTAATGAACATTTATTGGATACTCTTGATGTATTTTCGCGTTTTTTTATAGATCCATTGTTAGATAAATCATGTATCGACAAAGAAAAAAATGCAGTGGATTCTGAACATGATAAAAATATATTAAATGACGTGTGGAGACATCAAGAGATGACACATTTTATAGGAAAAAGCAAAATGCCGTTTTCAACTTTTAGCACAGGAAATTTAGAAACATTTGACGTTAAAAATTTACATAAACATCTTAAAATATTTTATGATACATATTATTCATCCGATATAATGACGCTAGTTATAGTATCAAATCGTAAGTTTAATGATGTTATACATGACCATACAATTGATGACGTGTGTACGTGGAATAATTACGTGACCAACATATTTAACCAAGTGCCAAATAACAATATTCGGCACAAAATAAATAAAGAATATGCTTATGATGTATTACTTGAATGCAACAATAACTACATTGAAATGGTTCCCATAAAAGATGAAGATATTGTGAGATTATTGTGGGAAATTCCATATGTTCATGAACAAATAAATACGTATAATTTTATTTCACATATGTTAGGACACGAAGGACAAGATACTTTGATCTACATTTTACGAAAAAAACTTTGGATTGATAATATTAGTGTATTTTATCATGAGCCTGTTGGTAATAATTTTTTGTTTGAAATAAAAATAAAAATTTCTCCAACCGGTAAAAAACATGTGACAGAAATAATTAAATTAACGATGGAATTTATTGAAATTATAAAAAATAATGGAATAAAAAAGGAATTATATGATGAATATGCCATAACAAAAATAAATGATTTTGTACAACAGGATAAAGTTGACGGAATTGATTGTTCATCAATTTTATCAGCAGTAGCAAATTATGCACTAAATGTTCAAAATGAACCGATACAAAATATTGTAATTCGCGAAGCTATTTTGCATGATTTTACAAACGAACTAAAAAATAAAATTATTAAAATATTGGATACTATGAATACTCAACGAATCAATGTAATCGCCAGTTCACATATATTTAAAAATTGTACGAAATCCGTCGAAAAATATTACGGCATCGAATATACAAAATCGACAAATATATACATAGATATGCTAAGTAAAATACATAGGGCATTTAATGTCGACGAAGAAATAAAATCAGATGATAAAACAAAATTAATTGATACTCTTGATGAAAAAACAATACATATGTTACAAAATGATATTATTTGTGATAAAAATGAACAAATGAAAGTGCCACTAGTCAATGCATTTATTGCGACTGATTTTAAGATAAAAAATAAAGATTTTAGTCAAAAATATACATCAATTATAAAATCGCATGGAATATCCGTTTACTACAAACCGCACAGTGAACAACGAAAAATAATGTCGCAATCAGCACTAACATGTATAATTGAAACAGATTGGCTTGATATGCTCACAGAAAAAGGAACTACTAACATTATGGTAGCTAATATATATATTGGATGTTTTTTAAAATCAATAAACGACATATTATATATGTTTAATTTAGCATCATATTCAGTTTCAGCATACATATCAGAAAATAAATTAATATTTAACTGTTCTGGATTTAATGATAAATTAAACATTGTTGTTAAAACATTAATCGACAAATTTATCAATCCGTCATTTGACAAAACATTATTTGAGCACATAAAAGAAACATATGTGCGGCAATTATTAAATGAAATATTTTTAGAACCATACAGCAACATTTTTGAATTATTAAACAAACAAATAAAACCAATGCATAAATCAAGAGATGAAAAACTTAAAATGCTAAAATCGATTACGTTTGAACAAGTAATTAATGTACCATCTATTATACTTAATGAAACTAAAACTAACGTTAAAACTATTGTTCTCGGAAATGTGACACTTGACGATGCTGTTATGTTATCAAATAATTTTACTATTTTTGTTTCTGAACATATGCAACCAAAAGATCCAAAATTATTAAAAATTAATTCAGAAAAAACATTTGAAACAATAAGTGAAGCATATAATAGTAAAGAAACAAATTCAGCCGTATTTCGCGGCTATAAAATTTGCGAAATAACATATAATATTAATGAATTACAAATTGAAAAAGATAATTGGCTATATTATATTTGCGTGGTAAATATATTAGATTCTTTGATAAGTAGGATATATTTTGACCAATTACGAACAATAGAACAACTTGGTTACATTACGAAAGCACTTCCAAAAGTATGTGGACATAATGCGCGTCCAGTTATGTCGTATGGATTTTTAGTTCAATCGTCTCACACAAAATCAGAACAATTATTTAACCGTATTGATGCTTTTTTAAAGGGTGAAGATTATAAAAATAAAGGATGCTTAAATATTTTAAATGACGTGACAGATGAAGAATATAATAATTCGGTCGAATCATTAAGGGCACCGTTAAGCAAAGACCATGAAAGTTTTTTGGATGAAGAAATATATTATATGACTGTTATAGGTAAGGGGCATGATATTTTTGATTTACGTGAACGTGAAAATAAGATGTACGGCACAGTGACAAAACAAGATATCATAAATTTTTACCAAAAATATTTTCGCGATGAACCAATAATTTGGTCAGTTGGTATAGACGGAAATTAGACATATGCTAACATGACATACAAAAAATTGAAATTTTAACAACAAAAATATTTATTGATATAAAAACATAACAATAAACATAGATAATATAATAATGGACAATACAAATGATACAAACGATTATTTAAAAAAAACTGCTAGCACCGAGAGTTTTGATATAATCGATATGCCCACTGATGATAACGAACACGAACTTTCCATTCTTGAAAAACCACCATACGTTGACGATGTTATAGATACAATATCACCAAAACATGATAATGCGTTAAGAACAACAAGTATAGCTGACGCAAAAGATTATGACGATGAAAAACTAAATATGATGACAAAACATGAAACTGATGATGAAGTTGAACCTGAAATTACTACCGATCCTGAAGATTTACGTAAAGCCATTTTACAAATGCCCGAAGATAAACGAAATAAATTATTTAAACAAATTGCAAAATTTCAACAGCTTCAACAAGGAATATCCGACACAAAATTAAATACAGTCGAAGAAAATAATATTGAAAATGTTCGCGAAAGATTTAAGTCAACAATGAAACAAAAAAAAATGCAACGGGAAAGTAAAGTTTTTCGTGAAAAAAAAATGACAAATATGCAAGAAAAAATGACAAATATGCAAGAAAAAATGACAAATATGCAAGAACAATTGCAAAAAATTAGTGAATCATCTGAAAAAAATTTAAACACATCAGACACAAATAATGACTCTGTTAATACAATTAATGCTAATGCAAAACAAAAAAATTATGTCAACACACCATTGGGCAAATCACATGTGATGCCGAGTAAACCCATCAGCATGGAAAAAACACAAAGCGTCATAAATGAACTCGAGGCAAGTGAATTCGCTGATAAAATGGCTGCAGAATTAATTGCGGAAGAATCAGCATCCAAGAAAAAACAAAAATCTAAAAAAAAGAAAAAATAAATTTATTTAGTGCGCAATAATAATATTTTTTTAGTTTGATTTATTTCATTCATAATTAATTTTATTTTTGCATCAACTGTTTCCATAAATGAATTAATTTTATGTTCACATGAACCAACGCCACCACATTCAATAATATTACTATTACATACAGTGTTATTGTTATGCTTATAATAATTACAATCTGACTCACTAATTTCATTATTATCACAATTTAATAATGATGCAACTTGTGCAGTCAATAAGTTAACTTTTTTTTCAAGTTTACAATTTTTGGCATTTATTTTATCAAGTTCACATTGCATTTTGCATACTTTTTTTTTTAATTCACATGTCTCAGTTGAAGATGTTTGTAATGTTTGTAAAATTGTATAAATATCATTTTTTATATCGCCAATTTCTTCTTCAACATTCATTTCATCTTCATCTTCATCTTCATCTTCATCTTCATCTTCATCTTCATCAACTTCATCTTCTTCTTCGCATGGCGGTTTTGTAGTTGTGGAACATGATGGTGACGTAATTGGACATTCAACATGTTCTATTTTAATTACGTTAGTATTACAACATTTGGATGATTTGGATGATGAACATTTTGACGATTTAGATGACTTAGATGACTTAGATGACTTAGATGATGGACATTTTGACGATTTTACGAATAAACAATCAGAACTCATTAACTTTAATAATGTTCACATATAAAAAAATCATAAAAGAGAAAGACATATTAAACATAAAATTATTATTTTTATATGTTAATAAAAGCATATTTTTATACACTTAAAAATACATCCATAAATATTATAATAATGTTAAGCAATAGTGATAATAAATCACACGTTGTTTATAATAATTTCAAATATATATTGGCAGGATGCAACACATATGAAGATGCATTATATTTATGCAATAACGCGAAATTAAATAAAATTGAACATACAATTGTAATGAGCATAATAAATTCACAAAAATTTAATAACTTATTGATAGATAACATAACATTTATATCATTAATTTCAAATATCACAACATATAAATATAAAGAAGATGTTCATGACGCAATTGAAGATATAAAAAAAAAATTAGATAACACTCATGTTAAAACATTAATGAGAATAGCCGATAAAAAACAATGCCGACCCGAATTTATTAAATCAAAAGAATCGCGCGAAAAAATCGTGAAAAACGATGATTCTATTAAAAAATGTCCCCACTGTAATCATTTAAATGTATTCTCAAAAAATTCTAAATATGTCATATGTGGATATCCTGAAAATGGACATGATTGGACTGGATGCGGAAAAGATTGGTGTTTTGCATGCGAAAAAATGTTGTGTAAATCGTGGAATGATAAACAATTATCAATGCCATTAAATAGAACACATAATGACATTTGTTGTAAAACACATGCCGAACAACATAATTTAAATTATGAAAAAATGTATTGCCAGTGTGCAAATGAAAACGTGAACAGAAATTATGAATCCAAATAAATATTGAAATTATTATTGTTAAATTAAAAATTTTCAACATGAAACTAAAAATAACTAAAACAATGCATAAAATTTTAATATGCCGCCACAGTACACGAGATATTCAACCTGTTGATTGTAACATATCACAAGAAGGCATTAATATTATTGACGAAAAAATAAATGACATCAAAAAATTAATTTTAAATCCAATCTATATTATAACGTCACCATATAGACGAACAATCGAGACAGCACAATGTATAAGTGCACATTATGATTTAAATGTGCCTATTATAACTGAAAACCAAATAGAAGAAGTTATGTTTCACGAGTCTCAAAAAGAATGTATAGGAGAACCATTAAAACGTTTGCTTTGTTGGAACTCTGATAAACCTCTCGAAAATTGGAATTCAGTTCATGGGAGAACAAAAAAATATCTCATGGATATTCAAAAAAATATACATATCGACGACAATAAAGAATATATTTGTGTGACGCATGGGGGAATAATAAATTCGATGTTAACATATATCGATTCGACGTATACATTTGATTTAAATAATACAAATCCACATAAATATATTCCTAATTATTGTGAATATATTGTAATTGAAATAACTCGCGAATCAATAAATGTAGTTCACAAAAGCTTTTAATTTATACTATGCAATATTCGTCGTAATTAATTTGTTTTTTAGATTATGTGCATATTTTATTATCCGTATTTTTAGGAAGATCAATTATGTCATTATAATTAATCAAATAATTTTTAATTCCCAATATTCATCCATTTCTTTATCTAAATCATCTTTTGTCATCACAATTGGTTCATCTCCATGTTCTTCATCGTATGGATATTTTTCTCGTGATTTTCTTTTGCTATGTTTTCTTAATATTTTTAATATTTTTATTATTCAAACATTTATTTCATTATACAAAGCATTATCATGATTCTTACTATATTTTCAAACATTTTAAAGCTTTTCGTTACGTTTAATTTATAATAATCATCATAACTAGAGTCATCATCAAAATCATCATCAGAATCATCATCACTGGAGTCATTATCACTGGAGTCATTATCACTAGAGTCATCATCATTGGAATTATCATCACTGGAGTCATTATCACCTAGAGTCATCATCATTGGAATCATCATCAGAATCATCATCAGAATCATCATCAGAAGCATCATCAGAAGAATTATTGTGATTATCATTGCGCAATGTATATTTAATTTTATAATTTTTTTTTATCTAATTTTTTTTATAATTTGCACGAGTTGATTTACTTTCACCATCAGAATCATTTCCTGTAAGTTTTTTCTTTTCACATCCATAAATATACTTTTATCATCAGATAAATGCATTATTAATTTTTTCTAAATTATCAAATATTTTTGTTTTTTCATAATAAATTTTGTTAATTTATTTTCTTCCACATCGAAACAAATTACTTCATGTATTATATTGTCACGACTTTTAATATAATTTTGGTCATTATGATACCGATCGCTAAATTCAAATTCTGACATATTCAATTATGTTTCAATTTTTTGAACATTATTATTAAATTATTATATTTATCGTAACGTTAATTATTTTTACTGATCGACAAACCATTGTAATAATTATATTTTTCCAAATTATAGTCATCCATATCTTTATCTAAATTATATTTTTCCAAATTATAGTCATCCATATCTTTATCCAAATTATATTTTTCCAAATTATAGTTATCCATATCTTTATCCAAATTATCTTTAGTCAGGCATACATCATCAACTTTAATATTTTTACGCGTCACACAATTATTAAATAATGTCTTATGATCTATTTTAATATTTTTTAATTTATTTTTTAATTTTTTTATGTATATTTTCTTTTTGATTTTATATTTTTTGAATTTATTTTTAATTTTTTTTGCATGATTTTTATATTTTAATTTATTTAGCGCTAACATTTTTTTGTCAATGTATTCATTCAATTTAATTGCATCAAATTGATTATCATTATAAATATCGTTCACCTGAAACGTATTATGGCATTTATTATTAAAATTTAGTTGAGTTGTATCATCGTCGGTTAAATCCATATGTACATCAATATTATTATAATTTGTCATGTGTATTTATTAACGCATATTATTAATGTCCTAAGTGTTATAATTAATATAAAATAATTGATGTTATTCAATATTTAAATTTTTATTTAAATGGTCACATATATTTTCACCATGCAGTGTTACATGTGTCATATTTGCACCGTTTGATATTATATAATTAAATGCATCACGATTTCCATATTTACATATGTAATTAAGTGGGGTCCACAAAATATTTGTTTTGCAGTTAATATCTAGATGATGTGTATTATAAAAATGTATTATTTTACGAACATTATCAAATGAATTCCTTCCGCATATAATATGTATTGGACTTACATTAAAATTATTTACGCAAGTTATATCTGTGTCATTTTTATTTGTGATGTAATAATTGATCATATAATTTACAATATCGTCGCACGAATATTTGCATACATAATGAATAATTTTATTACCGTTATGTAGTGATTGTTCCACATCATCTATTACAGAAAGCATATAATCAAGATCGTTTATTGTTAACAATGTAAATATTAAAATTAAATTATGTTCAGAAATATCCAACAAATTTTTTTTTTCCAATAATTTAAACTGTTCAAATGTACATAATTCATATTCATATTGTAATGCTATTTTTTCTGGATTTTGTTTAATGTATGACTTAACCTTATATTTAATCATCATGTTGGGAATTAATGATTTATCGCATAATTGTATATTTAGAGTTGGACTTAAATCGCTTGTATTAAACCATTCATCAATTGCTTTTTTTTCGTATACAAAACCATCCGATGCAGTAACGGGTTCTTTAAAAATACATTTAGTCAATGGACAAATTAACTCCATTATTTGTATATCAATTTATTATTTTATCGTTTAATATGAAAATAAAGTTTTAATAAAAATATTTTCAATTTTTTTAATTTGCATTTATTTGACAAAAATTGAAAATATTTATTAATTTATTTATTAAGAGCAACTTTACATGAACATATAAGTATAATATATGAACATTGTATGTGCGAATTATAATAATTATAACACATGTGATATAAATGACGAATTATTATGTCCAATAACGCGTCAAATATTTAAACGTCCAGTAACAGCTGTTGATGGATTTGTATATGAACAAGAAGCAATCAATCAATGGTTTAAAAAAAGTAAAAAAAGTCCAATGACTTCTGAAGAAGTTGATACAAGAATAATAATAAACATTAATAAAAAAAATATCGTGACAAATTATTTAAATAAAAATCCTGATAAATTATGTGAACAGTATAATTACGACATAACATCATTTGAACAATTTAAGCTATTAAATATAAATAACCTTAACGACATAACTCTTTTAAATTTGCGCAAAATTACACGATTATTGACCGTTGACGATTTAAAATTTATGTTATTAAATACTAACTATAATGAACCATTGCGTGACGATAAATTATTAATACATTTTGTTTGTAAATATTCAAATGATAACGTGAAAAAATATATAATTAATTTTTATATTGACAATAATTTAAATTTACAGCACACAAATATTAATGGATGGGCAGTAATACATTACATATTTAGATATTCTACATCTGAAATTTCACACATGGTCATTGATTATTATGAAAAAAATAAAATAATTTTCCCACCTAGTGCATGCTATAAATGGAATATGTTACACATATGTGCTACGTGTCAAACGCCCGACGTTATTATTCGCATGATTAAAAAATGTCATGAAGATAATTATGATATGAACGTATGTGATTTTAATGGATATACAATGTTACATTATATATGCCGACATTCAACACGAGAAGTAATAAATTATGCAATTAATAAAAACGTTAAACTAAAATTTATAAATAAAAATAAAAAGATAATTAATATTGTTGATTTAATGAAACGAAATACTAATTTATAATACCAAAGGTTGACTATTATAAGCGATACCAAAGGTTGACTATTATAAGCGATACCCAAGGTTGACCGTTATGAATAACAAAAATTGAAACATAAACAGTATAATATGCTTATTTTATTTACGATGAAATATAATGTTATGTAATTTATACTTTAATTTAACATAAATACGATGCAGTATTACGTATATGACGATAAAAATACATACAATAATCTGTCCCAAAATATGTTTGATATAATGTGTCATCATTTTAAAAGCAATCGCGAGAATAAACGTGTGTATGATGCGTGTGTTCTAACAGAAAAAAATAAAAATAACACAAAATATACGTTCAATGATTTTATGAAAGATATGAATATTTGTTTCGTAATCTACAATTTAGATAAAAGTAGATTGTTTTTAAAAATAATCGACAGAATTGGAAGTTCTTGTGACAATGCCACAAAAATTGGAGTTTTAAATATTCCAAAAACATCAAAAAATTTATTAATGTTAAGTTGTACGAATGAAACCGCAGGTACAAAAGATTATTTTTATGATATGGATAAATGCATAACAAATATAATTTTTAAAAAAATCAAACGGATAAGCATAATAAATCATGCACTAAATAAACCAAATATTACGGATATAATCAATATATATTATGAATATATAAAAAAACATAATCCACTATCAATATATAAAAATAATAAAAATTTAAAAAAAAAATTAAAACATCATAATATTGAAATATATTTGTTCAGCATAAATTTAGAAAATGATGGGATTGAGAATTATAAAATTATTGGTTCATGTCAACACACTTCAACAAAAATAATGATTTTTAATAAAATGACAACGTCTGAAAATAAAAATGTACAATATATATATTCGTTGATAGTATATGGCATAAAAGGACATGAAGTAGAAGGAAAAAAAACACTTAACAAAAAAGATAAAAATGTTCATACGATTACTCTTTTAACTGTATAATTTTTTATAAAAATGAAAAATATAGCAGACGACACATTTAATTTATTCTCAAACACAAAAAATAAATTTATCAGGTGAAGGTCAAGTTATGTCAAATTAATTTTTTACACTTAATTATTACACATAACGTAAACATAAAATAACAGACATTGAATTAGCATGGAATCATATATTAAATAAATTTAGGTCAATAATAAACGGAGATGAACATATGATAGAAGAAATTGAATTTTATTATCATTCTAAAAACAAAGAACATTTGACTAATCAACAGTGGTATTTTCATAAATATAATAATGGAACTCTTAAAAATGGAACATATAAAGGACTAGATATGACAATCAGTGATAATAATATAATATATGGCGGCATATTAACGAGAACCATAAAGAATGTGACGACATGTAAATTAATTATTGTTCCGTGTAGAATTGTTGACTATATGATAAAAAAAATAACGCAACTTATATTTCAGGTCTGGTTGATAAATTTGATGACTATAATATTTTTAATGACAAAATTTGTGTTCACATAAAAATAAATACGTGGAATAATAATAATGATTTTATATTTAATGGTCCACATGTTGGATTATCATTAAAATATCCAGAATATTTATTTAAAAAATATAGATACCTTAAAAATCCAAATAAAATACCAAAATATAGAAATACAATTATTGGTTCTTTATATGATTCAAAAATAACGAATAAACAAATTCATGATTTAACATCCATATGTTTATCTATCGTTAATAAAGCTATAATATATTTCGATAGTGATAATGCCAAACGACGAAATATTGAAATATAAAAACTCTACAAAATTGTCGGTAACTGATATAAATAAATTATACGGTTACTATTCAAATAAAAAATAATATAACATTTATTGTCGTGTAGTTATATATAATCATGTCTAACGTTCAAAAACTAAATAATAAATTTTGTGACGAAATTAAACAAATACAAATTAAACATCCAGATAGAATTCCTGTAGTCGTTGCGCTACATAAAGATTGTAAAATAAATTTAACGAAGTTTAAATATTTAGTTCCACGTGATTTAACATATGGTCAATTTTTATATGTGATAAGAAATAAACTTAAATTATCTTCATCAACTGCAATATTTATGTTTTTTGGAGATAATTTACCATATCAAACACAAAAAATGAGTAACATATATGATAATTATAGTTCGGAAGATGGGTTTTTGCGAGCAACTATAACAAACGAAAACACATTTGGTTAGTCAATATATTACCAATAATAGTATACGATAATTAATGTGCAAAAAATTGAAAAAATATGTGTCAACGCATATATCATACAAATTAATACTAATACAAATACTAATATTAATACAAGTTTTTACAATAATATGACAACTCAACATACATCGTCACACGTGATTGATTTAAAAAAACATGATATTGGACGATATGGATTTTTAACTGAAATAACGGTTGATGAATATCCTGAAAATTTAAAAAGCCTTCATGTAATTTTAATGAATATGCACAATGTTGATAATTTTAAAGATTATGTTGACGAAAATGTAAAAACTGGAAAATTCAATGACATTAATTATGAAGAAATTGAAAATTATGATCTTGATATGCAAAAATATATTTATTCAACTGTTGGAATTATGATAAGTAAATATATTTGGTGCAATGGTGAAGATAATAATTGCACATCAATTCCAAAGGCATTTGGTGTTCCTCACTACACTGCATCTAAAAATATAGGTATTGTACCTATTTTAACTCATGCAACGGTTGATTTGTACAATTGGAAATTTATTAATAAAAATGAACCGTTTACTTACGAGCCAACTATTGAAGAATTAAAAGAACAAAATTGTGATATCAATTTGGGTAATTTAATGGTCAAACATAGCATGACAAACACAACTGACGAAAAATGGTTTTACCTCGTAATGATTGCTATTGAACATTATGGGTATGATACAATGCTCGGAATTAATTTGATGAATAATTTTATGAATTCAAATGACAACAATGAATCTATTCTCGATGAATTAACTAAAATGTCCAGCGCATTAAAAAAAATGATGCGACTTGTCAACAAAATGTATTCAAATTGTAATCCTGAAATTTTCTTTTTCCAGAACAGAATTTTTTTAAATGGATACAAAAAAACAAAATTTCCAGACGGATTGTCCATTGATGAAACTGACATTGTAATTGAAAATTTTGATGGAGGTTCGGCAGCACAATCATCATTGATTCAATGTATTGACAGTTTTTTACACGCAGAACCGATTGGTTGTGCATATTCAATTAAATTTCTTGAAAATATGAGAAATTATATGCCATCTTCACACAAACTTACAATTGAGCTGTTGCAAAATTATGCAAAAAATAAAAATATTAATTCTTACGTGAAAGAAACAGGTTCAGATGATCTTATAAATGCATATAATGATACTGTCATTGACCTAAAAAAATTTAGAAGTTCACATTTTGGTTTAGTTCAAGAATATATTATTAAATTTACGGGTGAAAAAAGTGAGGGAACGGGTGGAACAACTGCACGCAAATTTTTAAATGATTTAATCAATGCAACCGGAAAATCTATCATTAAATTTACTAAATTAAAAAATAAAAATTATGAATTAATTATAATGACCATGGAATGTATTGCATATATTTTGATTATGTGTGCTATATTTTTTATGATATTTTACGCGATCATGATGACAACATCAATGACAACCGAAAGTGCGCTTATTATGACATGTTCATTTTATTCTTCATTTATGGGTACTCTATGGTTTGTTTGGTAAAATTATCAAAAAAATTGATTTATTTATTGTTGATATGTATATTTTAACAATAAATTAATAAAAGTAATATGTATAATACCCACAGGACGATATTGCAAAAAAATAACCATAAATGGATGATGATTAGTGTTGACGGATTTGCATTATTCATGATATTATTTATGTGGATGGTCATATTTAAATTTATGTTTTTTGACGAACATATAAGTGTACCAAACATAACACAATTATTTTTTCCAATAATCATGGCATATATGATTATTTTATGTTGTATTAAATAATCACTATACATAAATTTATTATTTTATTGGTATATTGTCATTTTTATGATAAAAAATTGAAAAATAAATATATGATATTAAATGTGCTAAATTATATAATAAAACAAATAATAATTATATAATGGAATCTACTAGCGCGAACGATGAAAAAATAAGTGAGGCTATTAATGGAAAAGAAACAACAGTAGTTACACCATGGAAAGTTGAAACAGACTGTAAAATTAATTATGCAAAATTGACGGAAGAATTTGGAACTCAATTGATTGGTGACGATTTAATTGAACGTTTTGAGAGAATAACTAAAAAACAAGCACACCCATGGATTAAGAGAGGGATATTTTTTTCACACAGAGCACTTGATGATTTTTTGACGGCATATGAAAATGGCGAACCTGTATTTTTATACACAGGACGCGGACCAACTTCTGAATCATTACATACTGGACATATGATACCATTTATGTTTACCAAATATATGCAGGATACATTTGATTGTCCACTTGTTATTCAAATGGCGGATGATGAAAAATATTGGTTTAAGGATATTCCGTTCAAAGAAATATATCGTTTAGGATTTGAAAATGCAAAAGATATCATTGCTTTTGGTTTTAATCCTAAAAAAACTTTTATATTCTCAAACAGAGATTATCGTTTTCAGACACAAGAATATGAAACATTTGCTACAGATGTTGCCAAATTTACGAAACAAAAAACTATCGGCAAAATTTTTGGTTTTGATGAAACTGCGACATCAGGTATGTATATGTGGCCAATATATCAATCCATTGCAGCATTTTCGCAAGCATTTCCTCATATTTTCAACGGACGTCCTGCAAATTGTATGGTTGTATATGCGATAGATCAGGATCCATATTTTAGGTTAGCACGTGACATTGCTTCTAAAATGAAATTAATTAAACCATGCAGTATTATGTCGACATTTCTCGATCCATTAACAGGACCAGGAAAAATGAGTTCTTCTGTTGGACAAGAATCAACATTATTTTTAACTGACACATCAACAGTATTGCGGGACAAAATTAAAAAATATGCATTTTCTGGTGGAGGCGGAGATGGTTCATTAGAACAACATAAACAATTTGGAGGCAATCCAGATATCGATATTTCATGCAAATATCTTAAATATTTTGAATATGATGATGATGTTTATAATAAAATATGTGATGATTTTAAGAAAGGTATTTTGACTTGTGGTGATACAAAAACATTATTGACTGATAAATTAATTCCTATAATCGAAGAACATCAACAAAAAAGAAACTCAATCACTCAAAACGAATTAATGACATTTTATGACAAAACTAAAATGGATTTATCAACTATTTACACTAAAGAAAAAACTGTTGACGAACTAGCGTTAGAAACTTTTTTAAAAACTCATAATATATCACACGTTACGACGTATCATAAACCAAATTTTGAAACTGACATCAATTTACAATCAAATATTAGAGGTGTATTTTGTAAATCGATATTATTTAAGTCAGATGATAAGTACTATTTATTTGTCACACCAAATGACATAAATGTGAATGCAAAAATGATTCAAAAAAAATTAGGACTAAAAACGTTAAAATTTGCAAACAAAGATGAACTTGAAAAAACAATTAAATGTCCATCATTATTTGGAACTTTCATTAATCACGAAAATGTAACGGTCATTGTTGATAATAAACTAGAATTATGCGAATATGTAAATTTTTATGCTCTCCGCAATGACGCGCTTATGTCAATTACGTATGACGATATGATTAAATTTTTAATTATGCAAGGTATGACACCAAGCATTTATAATGAAAATTAAATTTGTCCATAATCGTTTAACAAAAATAAATTAATTTATAATTAGGTTAACGTATATTTTACGATACTACTAATATGTTGTTTACATATTGGACATTCTAGTGGTTTAGTTAGTTGTACGTAACATTGTGAACATGTGTGTGTATGATTACACGGTAAAAATTGTATATTTTGTGTATTGTTGTTGCATATCACACACATGTCATTTTCATTCAACGTAACACTGACTTGTACGTCAGATGGTATTAATAAATGTGCATTAATTGTGTTCTGAACATTTACATTATTATGTATAACAATTGGTCCAAAATCGTCGGTCATTCTACGATAAAATGCAAAATATCCTCGTCGTGCATGTTTATTATCACTTATTCTTACTTTTGTTCTCATGGCATCATTTCTTTCATAAAATATAGTGCCGTTATCATTTCGTGACATCAAAAATATAATTCCTGGCTGCAACCCGTTTATTGGAATTTCAACGTGACCATTGTGACCATATGTTCCTCTTGATTTATATTTGCGAACATGGTCTGTACCGTAAATAAAATCATAATACGCCCATGTTTGGTAATTACGTGTACCATACCATCCAACAACTGCGTAATCCAATATGAAAACTTTTACGTCATCAAAATCAGCAATTGGAAGTGTCGTTCCATCATCTCGAATAATATGAATACCTCCATGGTGTTCATCACCAGTACGTTTAATTGTAAATGTTACACCATGTCCATTATTATAATCATAAGCACAAATTCCATTTGATGAGTCACGCTTAAAATTTAAAAATGCTTCCGTTTGATAATTGCGAGCAGGTACCCATTCATTGTTAGGTAATTTTATTTTTATATCCACATCGTCATCGGTTTGTTCCAGCGCTGCCATGTTTATCAATTGTCACAGTGCTATTATTGTTATTGTACATTTCGCACATTTTTCAGAATATTATGATATTCAATTATTATGATTGAAAATAACATAAACTCATATAACAATAACATCCTAATGAATAAAATATTAGAAACATATAACGAATTTATAAATGACCCACAATATGTATTTACTGTTGCTCAAAAAATATGGATCGTTATTTTACAAAAAACGAATGACACCATAACAAATGAACATCGTGATGACATTAAAAATAAATTATATGCATCGTATAAAGGAAATCATTTCATTGTTAAAAAAATATTTAATAAAATAACTGGCGAAATTAAACAAACTATTGACGGAAGTACACATAACGATACCGTAATATATTCAATAAATGAAAAAGTTTCAACTGAATTAACTTTTATTATCACGTATTATAACGTTTTTCAGCGTGCATATTTTTTATATAATGACTCATCACTAACAGGAACGCGTTCATATTGGTATAATAATGGTTTACGTATGGCATGCGTAGATTATCTAAATGGTATAAAAAATGGTGTGTATGTACGTTGGAACATCAATGGAAATATATATATGACAGGTGATTATACAAATGGTTTCAAATCAGGAATATGGATTTTGTATGATGGTGAACAATTGATACGCCAAGATATGGATAATAAAATGAACAAAATTATGAACATAAATACACATGAAATAAATGATTGGGTAATTTTATCATAAAAATTGATTAAATAAATATTTAAGCGTTAATTTACAATATTATGCTATAAATTAATTATTATTGTGCAAGCACATATAACATGGAATCTATAAATAAATTATACATTGCATACATAAATGATGCGAATTATGTATATACGTCATGTAACAATTATATTATTATAATGAAAAAATACGCAGACACCACAACAAACGAACAACGAGATTGTATTAGCGATCAATCACATGCTTTATTTAGAGGAAATAATTTTTTTGTTGTAAAAATATTCAATAAATATAATCCAAATGCAACAAAAACACATTTATCGCTCAAAATAAATTGTTTAAAAAAAATAAATTTTATCGTCAACGATGTCATAAAAAATGATACATATGACTATAATTTAAATAATATTTTTACTGACGGTATATTTTATTATAAAACAATAGAGCCTGCATTTTATTCTGGAAATGTAAACGGAGAACATAAATCATGGCATCCAACTGGAAAAATTAAAACGCAAGGGAAATTTAACGGTAACGAAAAAATTGGATTATGGAAATACAATGACATTAATGGGAAATTGTATGAAAAAAATTATGATGCGTCAATTAATAATTCATGCATTGTTATTAGATGCATATATCTATTTTGTTCATGCATTGCAATGAATATCTAATTTAATTAAACAATTTCTGACACATGATAATTAGCATTATTTTCCGAATAAATATCATAATTTATTTTATATGACTCGTCTAAAACATCATTATATATGTTTGTCACATTTAAAAACTCATAATTTGATAAATATTTACACAATGATGAATTTGAATTATTAATTATATCACACATCACATCGCAATTATTTTTATTGGACACGAACCATAATATTTCTCTTAAATTACATTTATTATTAACAATATTAGATATATGTTTAATGTTCGTGTAAAAATCGACAACGATTGAACCAGAATGAGTATTTTCGATTTCAAATAAATATGGATGAACAAATATACATTCATTATACGCGTTATTAATATTTCCGCCATATAGTTTTTGTTTTGGAACATCATACGTTTCTTCCTTAATCAAAAAACTTGAACTATTATTTATTCCAGCATAACAAAGTGTGTTATCATCTGAATATACACAATGTTGTCTAATTTCGACAACAAAATTAATAATCGTGACATCATCTAATGTTATTTTTAAACAAATTTTACCATAACATAAATGATTTATGCTGACTAAATGTAGGTCATTACGTGTTAATTTATCGATACAATAAATTTCACATTTAAATTTACCATAATTATCATCGATAAATTTGTACATATTATCGTTATTTTGTGTTAATTTCATCATTACGATACGTACAAATTCTTGAGAATCGCATTCTACATTATGAATATTATTAACATCATCTTGTTCTAAGTCAATGTTATAATTTAATCCGTATGTGATATTATTTTGTTTTCCAAAAATAACTCCCATTTGTAATATATATTATTGTATGAACAGTGACATATTTTAATTATGTATTATTAGATTCAATTTTATTACAAACCATAATTTTGGACATAATAAAAAATTGATATGTTGAACATTTTGACACATATTTATTATGACAATATAAATATAAATATGATACGTGACGATCCAATCGTAGATGATAATGCAAAATATAAAAATAAACCCAGAGTTTTTATTTATAAAAAAATAATTCCGCATGATTTTTTAAAAAATCATGAATTTAAAACTCAAAACGATAAAGTAAAATATATCGGCACGATTAAACCATTTTTTATTAGGTCGCGATTATAAATTAACATAAATATATTGGTGTATTTCATCATAAATCATGAAACTTTGTCTTGAAGATATGTTAAGTAAAAAAGATATCATTATCATTAAAAAGGAGCAATCTAAAAATATTAAAAGAGAAGAATTAAAAAAACTAAATATAAAAAAAAATATAAAAAAAACTAAATTAACGGATAAAAATAATCACATGGATATATTCGAATTATGCAAAAACATTTGTCGTTAAATAATTATCCATACACAATAATTATCTAAATAATATATAATGAGTTTCTTTATATCGCGTGAGGAACATGTAGATTATAAAAAAATAGGTCATGAATTTTGTTTAAAATATTACAATGATATTGAATTTAATGGATACGCATCAATTTCACAATATTATTACACCAATGCATTTATTTCGTATATGGGTAAAGAATATGACAACATAAATACGTTGACAACAGAATTAAATAATATTAATGTATCTCATATGTCTGTAAATAATATTTTTGGAACAAATCAACCATTTCATGATAAAAATCAAATATTAATTAATACAACAGGTAATTTTTGTTTAAAAAAAAAAGATAATACTTTCATTAATTTAAATGGACGCAATTCTTTTTCTGATACATTTGTGATAAAATTTGATAATCAAATGCAAAAATGGCTCATATTAAATCATATATTTAAACAAATCTAATCTAAAAATTGAGAAATATAATCGTCTATTAGCTATAATGATTTCATAAAGTAACATTATAAGGTAACAATATTAAATAATTTTTCATGTTAAAGGTATAAGCGATAACGTGTTATGTCCTATAACAAAGTGTATTTTTAGAGAACTCATCATTGCAATAGATGATTTCATTTATGAAAAATCCACCATATCCACTTTGTTTGCATCAAATAAAACAAGCCCATAACAATTCAAACATTATTAAATCGATATGTAACGAGGTATATTATCATTGAAATAATTATACATAATTATACATAATTATTTAATTTTTACACCCAGAAAAAATTTGTGAAAGATACATTAATGTTCATGAATTTAAAATAAATATTTGATATAAAAAATTTATAAATTAATGACATTAAATACATTATGTCATCAATGGACCACTACACGCACATAATAGATGGACATAATACGATATATTATATTTGCAAATTTTCAAGCAACGAAATAATAGAACATGTTTTAGATTATTATGAAGAAGATAATTTAAATTTAGAATGGAACACTGGTAATAATTGGTGGTCCATACATTTTATTTATTTAACTTATGATGAACAAATGGTAAATTATATTTTATATATATGAAAAACGTTCATTGAATATACATTGCAGAATAACTTGTGGTCAATATCCGATACAAATAATGTGTGACAAATTAAGCAATTTAAAATATGCAATGACGCGTATTTTAAACATGTACGTAAAAAATAATTTAAGTCTTGAATTTTATGACAATAGATATGACACGCCTATGCACAAAATAGTATTCGCTGTATGCCGATACATAATATTATCAGCAATAGTTGTTCTAATTTAAGCATGATTAAACGCATTTTTAAAATTTATATGGATAAAAAATTAAACGTTAAACAATATGGTGCATTAAATTCCCGACCGATTCACTACATATGTATATAGTTATCAAAAATATTGAAATTATAAATTGGATTATACATTATTATTATTATAATCACGGACTTGACTTATGTTGTGGTTGTAATATTGATGATAAAAATAATAACAATAAAAATGAACTTATTCATTTTATATGTAAACATGGAATTTCAGATGCAATAATTAATACAATAAAATTTTATGTTCATCATGGACTAAATTTACGCACATTAAATTATGATAACGTGACACCACTTATGATGGTTAAAAATCAAATAGCTGATATTTATTTTATTAAAATTCAATATATTTTATCTGGATATTATAAACATGGATTTGGCAAGATTTGACATTGATATATTATGTCCAATATCTTTGCAAATATTTAAAGATCCTGTCATAGCAGAAGACGGAATTACATATGAGAGAGAATCAATTGAAGAATGGTTTGAAAAAAATAAAAAAAGTCCAAGTACTGGCATTGAATTAAGAAGTACAAATATAACTTGCAATATCTTTGTTAAAAATTTTGTAAATGAATATCTATCATTGCGACCCGAGGAAAAAATAAATCAATATGTTTGCAAAATAAAAACATTTGATGAAATTAAATATTATAAAATAACCGATTTAAGTGTAATTAAATCAAATGATATCGTTAAAATATGTTCAGCACTAAAATTAAATGAACTAAATTATTTAATAGAAAACACAAATTTTAATGACGAGCTAGAGAATAAAAATAAGTTAATACATTTTATTTGTCAAACATCGACGCCTGAAATTATAATGCATATAATTAACCATTATGTTAACAATAATTTGGACATCGAATGTTGCAATATTGGGGGTTATTCGCCGATACATTACATATGTCTAAATTCGACTCCAGAAATGATTCAATATATTTTTATTATTTATATCGAGCATAATTTAAGCATAGAGTGCAAAACAAAAAATGGTAATTATTTACCTCTTCATTTTGTGTGCCAATGTTCTACGCAAGAATCCATAAAATATGTTTTGAATATTTATGATAAAAATAATTTAGATGTAGATTGCAAAACATTAAATAATGATGTGCCAATATTAATCATAGAAAACAGATTTTCAAAAAAATCAAATGCATATAAATATATTAAAAAAATAAAAAATAAAAATAAAAAATATTGTTGCGCATCATTATTTAAAAAATCATATGATCTAGTTTAATTATATCATCATGTAGTTTACCTAATCATTCGTCATTTGATTGCTCTATCACGCTATCCACCCAATTATATATCATCTAGTTGCTCTATCGCTCCATCCGCCTAATTATATAATTAAAGATCTTTTGTAAGTTATTTAATTTAAATAAAAAATCATAAAATTTTTATTCGTTTTTACAAATTAATTATTTGAACATTAGTTGTTATTTTTTAATATTTATCTGTTTTCATTGTTAATTGCTCTATCACATCATCCGCCTAATTATATATTATTTAAGTTCTTCTATGAGTCGTCTAGTCTAAACGAAAACATTATATTTTTGATATTTATCTGTTTTTTTAATTTAATTTTTCATTTTTATAAATTAATTATCATAATATTATTTGTAATTTTTAATATTTATCTGTTTTTGTTTTATTATTAATTGTTTGTTCTATCATACAGATCGTTCAAATATATATTATTTAGCTGATCTATTACATCATTTGTCTAATCATATATCATTTAAGTTCTTCTATGGGTCACCTATCGTAATTATATATTATTCAAGTCGTTACATGCGTCGTTTAATTTAATTATGTATTATTAGATAGTTAATATGCATTATTTAACCTAAAAAACATATTTATTTAAAATTGCAAAATAATTGTTATTCGTAATTTGACCATGATGTATACTATTAAATAAAAATTGATATTAAATTACATTAAAATTTTACAACGGATAAACATATAACTAAATAATATGATAGAATCATTGTATAACCATATATTATGTCCTATAACTATGTGTATATTTAAAGAACCGGTGTTAACACATGACGGCATGACATACGAAAAACAGGCAATAGAAAAGTGGTTTAAAAACAATGACACAAGTCCGATGACAAATATTAAAATGGAAAATAAGACAACAATATGTTGTTTTCTTATTAAAAAAATAGTAAATGATTTTATTATTTTACATCCTGAAAAGATTCATGAAAGGTACGGATATGTTGAATACGACGAAATAAATTTGTTCAACATTAAAAATATTGATTTGCTTGGTTTTAAAAATAAAATTCATATTTTTAAATATTTAGATATTGAACAAATTGAAACCATAATGACGAATAAAAATAATTCATGTGAAATTTTATATTTTATATGCAAATATTCAAAGGGTAGTGTAATTAAACATGTGTTAGATAATCGCTTAAAATATGGCTTAAATTTAGAACACAAATTAAAAAACGACAATGATGGGTGTTGTCCTATACATTTAATATGTAAACATTCATCACATGACATAATAAAACACATATTGGACATATATGTAAAAAATAAATTTGATATAGAATGTGAAACAGATAAAGGATTTCGTCCCATACATTTAATATGCATTCATTCATCTTCAGATATGATAAAATACATTTTGGATATATATTTTAAAAATAATTTGGATATAAATTGCAAGACATCTAAAATTAATTCGCCATGTCATTACATTTGTATGAATCGTTCACGCGGAATAATTAAACGATTTATTAATATATGCACTAATAATAATGTTAATATTAATGAATTCGGATATGATAACGCGCGAATGATACATATGATATGCAGTCGCGGAAATGTTCTTGGTCAAAATTTTATAAATAATATATTGGACATATATGATAAACATAATTTAAATATTCATTCTAGCGATTTGGATGGGTGCTATCCTATACATTTAATAACAATATATTGTGATTATGATGTCATTAAACACGTATTAGACATATATTTAAAAAAAAAATTAGATATAGAATGTGAACAATTGAACGGCACACGTCCAATACACAATATATGTAAACGCGGAGATGCAAAAACAATTAAATACATAATGGATATTTACGTAAAGGAAAAAATAAATTTTAACTGTCATGATAATGATCACATGTCACCTCTTAGTTACATATGTTTAACAAATAATTCGCAGATAATAAATTATGCGTTGGATATACACGAAAAATTAAATTTACCATTTGACGATGTAAATAAAAATGGAAACATGATAATACATGATATATGTTTATCCGAAAATTTAGACACAATAAAACGCATTTTTAAAATTTATGCCAGTAATGGTTTAAATATAGAACATAAAGATCATGCAGATAATGGTTCCGCACATTTTATATGTTATAATGGAACTTATAAAAAAATAAAATGGTTTTTAAATTTTTGCATTGAACACAACATAAATTTAGAGTGCAAAGATTGTGACTTATGTAAACCTCTTCATTACATTTGTAGTGGTTCATCCATAAAAACGATAATATATGCTTTTAGATTTTATGCAAAAAATAATTTATGTTTTTATGATGAAAATTCTAATGGCGATACACCATTGTGTATAGTTGAACGGTTACATGGAAAACATTTAATAATAAACGTCTTAAACAATATAATACGTAGAAGAAAAAATTGAAATATATACATATTGACCTATCATAACGAAAATATTTATTTATCAAATAAACACATAAACCATTATTATGAACATGTTTAGCGAACTCACACTTGACCCAACATACAAAAACCATGAAGATGAAATTTTAAAAAAATGGAAAATTCAAGACACCTATCACAAAATATTAAAAATGCATGAAAATGATAAAAAACGTGAGTTGTTTAGATTTACTGATGGTCCACCATTTGTAAGTTCATCTAATGGACTTCATTTGGGACATGTATTGGTAGGAAAGACAAAATCAGCCATTAAATTTTATAAAATGATGACTGGGTATAAAATTCTTAACAAATTAGGTTTTGATGTGCATGGATTACCATCTGAAAATTATGTATCAGGGTTATTAAATTTGAAAACAAAACAAGACATTGAAAATTATGGGTTGGCAAATTTTAATAAATGTTGTAAGGAACAAATCAACAAAACAGCAAATTCATGGGAACCAATTTATGATAAAATTGGAAGGTGGTGTGATTTTAATGATACTTATAAAACAATGGATACGCCATTTATGGAATCTGTTTGGTGGACATTTAAACAATTATGGGATAAAAATTTGGTGTATAAAGGTGTAAAAGTTATGGCGTTTTCATATGGTTGCGGAACAAGTTTATCAAATTTTGAAGCTGGTCAATCGTATAAAGTTGTTAATACAAAATCAGTGTACGTATATTTTCCATTATGTGATGAGGTAAATACAGGATTCGCTGCATGGACAACAACTTTATGGGCATTGATTGCAAACTTGGCATTGTGTGTCAACGCTAATGGCGAATATGTAAAAGTGTTCGACGAAACAAATCATAGGTGGTGTATTGTGTTGGAATCATGCGTAAAAAATCTTGGATTTGACGACCCGTTAATTAAACCGTATAAAAAAGGTATTGATATGATTGGTACAAAATATGCACCAATATTTTCACATATGTCGCATGACATTTTATCGTATTCATTTAAGGGTTACACAGTAATTGCAGACGATTATGTAAGTTTAAGTGGTGATATTGGGACTGGTATTGTTACTATTTGTCCTTGTCATGGTGAAGATGATTATCGTGTTGTTGAACATAATGATGTTGCAGAACACGAATTGATTAATAATTTATGTCAAGTAAATGACGAAGGTAATTTTACTAATAAAATGGGATCATTGTCAGGACTGCATGTTATGGATGATGAAACAACAAAAAAAATAATTATTAAAATGAAAAAAAGGAACTTGTTAATCAAATCATCTATGTATAAACATTCGTACCCTCACTGTTATCGTACGGGAACACCACTAATTTACAAAACTGTATCAAGTTTTTTTGTGGAAGTTACAAAAATTAAAGACCGACTCATTGAACATAATAAAAAAGTAAATTGGACACCGAAACATATTGGTTCTGGTCGTTTTGAACAATGGTTGCAAAACACACGAGATTGGGGTGTATCGCGCACTCGATTTTTTGGTACTCCAATTCCGGTGTGGATTTCTGAAGATGGTGAAGAAATGGCATGTATTGGTTCAATTGATGAATTGCGAGAATATGCATCATTGTCTGAAGATTATGATTTGTCGGATATTCACCCTGAATTTATTTGGAAAATCGAATTTATTTCAAAAAAGTCAGGAAAATTGATGAAGTGTGTAAACGAAACATTTGACTGTTGGTTTGAAAGTGGTTCGGTTCCTATCGGGCAATTACATTACCCATTTAATAAAGACACTCACTCTACATTGGATGATATTCCGTCAGACGGATATATATCTGATTTTATTTGTGAAGGTGTTGACCAATGTCGCGGATGGTTCTATACATCAATGGTGTTGATGACGGCTATATTTGATAAACCTGCATTTAAGAATGTCATTTGTTCGGGCTTAATTTTGGCAGCGGATGGAAAAAAATTATCAAAAAGCCTTGGAAATTTTACGAATCCTATGGAGACATTAGAAAAATATGGATCGGATTATATTCGTTTGTATATGCTAAATTCACCTGCAATTAAAGCAGACACGTTATGTTTCAATGAAGATAGCGTATATAAGACAAAACAACGAATCATTCCATGGATTAACAGTGTTGCATTTTTTCTTGAACATGCAACAAATTTTCAAAAGAAGGGACATGTTATTGATGTTAATTTGTACAAGACGACAACTAATACGTTAGATAAATGGATTATTTCTAATCTAGGAAATGTGTTGGTAAATGTGACCAAATTTATGGAAAATTATGAACTTGATTCTGCAATTAACATGTTGGTAGATTTTATTGATAATCTGACAAATTGGTACATTAAAATTAATCGTGACAGACTAAAAGATAACGCTGATATTATTGACTGGAACACCAGCTTATCAACGTTATATTTCGTTCAACTTAATTATTGTTTAATGATGGCGCCATTTATGCCTTTTTTAACAGAACATTTGTTTAAAAAATTACAAACATATGAATCTGAAATTGATTCTATTTTTGTGTGTGAATATCCCAAGGTAGAAAATTTTAAAATTGACGATGTAATTGATCGGCGAATGAGCAGATTTCAAGAACTTGTAATTACGGTAAGACAAATGCGTCAAGAAAGCGCGGCATTTTCGTCAATTAAAAAACCGCTGAAAAGAATTATGTTGACGAGTATTAACGGCGAATTATTGGACGACATAAAAGAAACAGAAAAATATTTAACTGACGAAGTAAATAGTTTATCAATTGAATATAAATTATTAGAAAATGCAGAAGATGAAAATAATTTTTGTGATTATGTTATCGACCCGATTCAAAAAGTGTTGGGAAAAAAATACAGAAAAGAAGCAAAAAATACTATCGAAAAAATCAAATTAATTTCACATGATGAAATTAAAATATCATTTAAAAATGGAAGCAATTTATTTTGTGGCGAAATAGAATTGATTAATGGCGAAGATTTTAATATTATTATTGTGCAAAAAGATAATTCTGAAGAAAATATTTTAACAAAAGCTAAGGAGACATATATTGTGCAAATTGACACAACAAATGATGAAGCTACACAAAATGCATATCTATTGAGAATGTTTGTGACAAAAATTCAAAATGTGCGAAAAGAATCTGGATTGCATCCATGGGACCCAATTAACGTACATTTTAATTGTGACAAAGAAAATATTAATACATTGTTAACTGAAAATATTGACCATGTCAAAAACAAACTCAAATGCGATGTTACTCATACGAAAATAATGAATTCATTGCAAAAAGTATGCATTGACAAAAATATCAATATTGAATATCAAATCGAAAGACTAAGTTAAATATGAAGCGATATTTTTTTTATTAAATCAAAATTAATGTATAAAAAAATTGATTAAATATGTTAAAATATGCACAATTTAATTAACTGCATTTATAACTATTTTAAAAAATACGTACCAATATTACATAATATTAATATACACATATGACACATCTAAGACGACATGTATTGATTAAAAAAAAATGCATTCAACAGGGTGTTAAACATACAGGAGAAATAAAAAAAAAACAGATACCAAAAAGTATAAAGACAAATATGACGAACGAATATGGAAGGATATCATTAACAAAATCAGTTATGGTAAATTACACTTATGATGTACAAAATAATGGTCCCGATGAAATAATAAAAATAAATAAAATAATATATCTTGAATCGAATAATCCATATAATTTTATGGGCATGTTATGTCATAAAATTATTAAATTAAATATGATGGATATTGATAAACTTGATTCTGTCAAAAATATAAATTGTGTGGTGATTAAAGATAACAACTTGTCGTACATTAATAAAATAATAAAATTTTGTGACATAACCATGTTACCAATAAAAATATGCGTGAGTAAAATTGATGATGCGAATATTGTGATAAATAAAATAAATATTTATGATAAAAATATAAAATATACAATAAACGACGAGTTTAATATATTATAATATATTATAGTTATATAATTAAATGGTTGACGCTGATAAAATAAGAATATATTATGGACAATATAAAAAAGAACTTGATGAAAATCAACAATTTGAAGAATGTGAATTATTTAAAAAAATTAAAATTGAAAATAATGAATGGGACGATGATGATATAAAATTTGAAATTTTTTTATTGAGGCTAAAAATGTTAGAATATATTTCACACAATAATTTTGATAAAATTTATGATTATAATTCGGATGCATTTTTTGGATTAGATATGTTATCATAATGATAACATGTGTCATCATAATAATCACATACGTTATTATGATAATTAAATATACATTATTTTTATGTTATGTCAAACATATCATCAAGTTCGTATAAATACATTGCAAATTGTTTTATTTTTTTATCAAGATAATCATAGTCGTGAGCTTTATATCCAAAATAATCAAAAAGTTGTAAAAAAGAAACATCATCATTTATGCCTATTAATAAAACCAAACACGCTGTCCATATAGCACAAAAGTGTGAACTATGTGATTGATGCGGTATAGTGTTATAACATTTATTATTTAAATTATACACGGATTTAATATTTTTTAATCCATGTGTTTTTAATATTTTTAGCGTATGTTTATCAGGATGTTTATTTTGTGAGTCAAAAACAAAAGTTTTTCCTTTATCAAATATAACGAGCGTATAATGTCCATAATTATTATTTCTTCGTGTTGATACTGCAAGTATTGTTAGATTATCAGAAATGTGAAAATCAGTTAAATCTTTTGTAATTGGAATGCCATTATTAATATTAATATTAAGCTTATGTATTTTTATTGAACTGTTAATTTTTTTTAACATATATTTAACAATTTTCATTGCACCTGTAAAACCAAAACATAAACTATAATTTGTACTGTCACATTCTTTTGATTCAACATGCATGGTAGCCATTCTACTGTTTCCTATTGAATTATCGATATGTGAATAGTGTATATGAGTAATTGGACGAATATCCAAAATGCCACCAATTGAAGATATTTTTATATTGAATTTTATTGTGTTAAAAATTTTATATTTTTTTTCTATTTCTATATTTTTTGTGTCAATTAATTTTAAATCACAATCTTCAAAATCTCCTCCACATTGTTTATATTTTTTTATTACCATGTGTTTATTAAAAATACATAATAATATATTTATTTCATATTCAAATAAATATAGAAAATTAAAATTGAAATATTAAACATATATATTTACTAACATAACACAATAAAATTAATTACGTAAATACAAATATAATTAGCATGGGTAATTCAATACCAACACTAAATTGATGAAAATAATTGTCAGACGGTACAATACATACGTAACTCCAAGAGAAATTAATTTGATAGGAGATTTTTTTATTTAATTATATTTATGATTACATATTTAATTTATAAAAATACATAATATTAATATAGTCATGTCAAAAAAAAACAAAATAGGCATTTTAGATCCGGATGGAAAAAATAATAATCCTTTAAATGATCAAGAATATAGTGATGAATATAAAAAAATAGCAAAAATATGGAGTAAATTTTCGGCATATGAAATTAGGGACACTGTTTTGGACACAATAGAAAACAATCAAGTGACACTCATTATATCAGGTACAGGTTCTGGTAAAACGGTGTTGTTGCCAAAATATTTGCTGCATGTGTTAGATTATAAAGGTAAAATAGGAATCACATTACCTAAACAAATTATTGCTAAATCTGCAGCAGAATTTGCTGCAAAAACGTTAGACGTAAAATTAGGAAAACAAGTTGGATATCAATACAAGGGTTCTGAATCATCTGGAAAAAGTAATGATACACAATTATTATATGCAACTGATGGGACAATTGTTGCACGATTATTAAATGATCCAGAATTAAGAGAATTTGATGGAATAATAATTGATGAAGCACATGAAAGAAAAGTTCAGATTGATTTTTTATTATATCTGTTAAAAAAAACGGTGCAAATAAGACCTGAATTTAAATTAATAATAATGAGTGCGACAATTAATGAAAAAATATTTGAAGATTATTTTAATGAATGCAGTTTTGGCAAAGTAAATGTAGGCGCTGAAACAAATCACAAAATAACATCAAAATTTTTAAATGAACCAATTGATCAAAAAGATTTTATAAATAAAGGTTTTGACATTGTTAAACAAATTATCAAGGATGAATCAAATAAAAAAGACAAAGGTGATATTTTATTTTTTGTTACGAGTACAAATGAAGCAGATGAAATGTGTAAAAAAATAAGCGCCGAAAATATTGACGGTTTTTGCATTGAAGTATATTCTGGAATGAATGCTGAAAAACAAGAAATGGCACAAGATAAAGAATTATATAAAAGTAAAACAAATAAGAGTAGAAAAATAGTAATAGCAACAAATGTGGCAGAATCAAGTTTGACAATTGATGGCATAAAATATGTCATAGATTCAGGACTTGAATTGACAAGTTATTATGACCCAACAAAAAGAGCTAAAATATTGGAGAAACGTTTTATAACTTATGCACAAGCGCGCCAGCGAATGGGACGAACTGGAAGAACTGCGCCAGGAACGTGTTATCATTTATACACTGAAGATGATTTTGAAAATAAAATGGAAAAATTTCCTGAACCTGAAATTAAAACAAATAATATATATGACGAATGTTTAAAATTATTAGTTATGCCTGAAATTAGAACAGTTGGCAAATTAAAAGAAATGTTGAAAGAAATGATCGAACCTCCCAAAAAAAAATATGTTAAAGCGTCAATACAGATGCTCGAAGAATTAAATTTAATTGACGAAGCAGGAGAAATATCACCATTAGGTGAACAAGTTGCAAAATTACAAACAGACCCTATGATAGGTGTAGTCATGATTTATGGAAAGATGTATAAATGTGCAAATGAATTATGCGCTATATATGCATTAATTGAAGCGAGTAAAGGAAACACAAAAGAAATGTTTTTACAACCAGATAACATTCTTTCATCCGCTGCATCAAATAATGAAACTGGAATTATTGAGAATAAATATGTTAAAAAAATCACGGATAAATTTGAAAAAGCGCAAGCAAAGATAGCGCATAAATATGGTGACCATTTGACTTATCTAAAAATATATACAAAATATCGCGAAATATCACAAAAATATGCAAAAGATAAAGATAAAAAAATAGATAAAATAACAAATTTTTGTTATGATAATTTTATTAAAAAGGCTGTTCTTGATAAAGGTGCTAAAAATTATCAAAAAATGAAAGGAAAACTTTATCAATATGATATAAATTTCAATGATCTGCATTTAAACATCGATAAAAATATAGCATCTTATGGTTTAGAAGATAGGATATTATTTTGTATAAGTCAGGGTTTTAAATATAATGTTGGTATATTAAAGTTACGTGATGGAACATATTATAATTCTCAAAATGATGAAATGAAAATAAGTAAAAATAGTTTCATAATGTATAAAAATGATCACCGTCCTAAAAAAGTATTCTATGATAGTTTATTTATAAATGCCAACGTAAAAACGGGAGCAGAAATGGTATTTATATCTAAATTTATTGAATATAAATAAATAATTTAAATAAAGATATGTTTTAATTAGCGTAATTAATATGCATCAATATAATAACTTAAATAATATTATGAATAATGACGACGTTGTATTTTTTGCAATTATTATTATTTTATGGTTAACGATATATTACATAACAACTAACTTTAACGCAAACGAAACTCAAAATATAAAAGATAAATTTTCAAATATATTTAACTCTGCACAATTAACTAAATGCGATACAAAAAATGTCAACGAATATTATATGATTAATGAATTAGATGACAATAATTTGATTGATTATTTTAAAACATATACCGTAAAATATAAATCATTATGCGCAATGAAGGTTTACCGTAACGATACATGGCTAAACATCACATATGAAGATTATTATAGTAATAGTATTCAATTTGCCACGGCTCTTACAAAAAATTGCGGAAAAAATTGTGTCGTGGGATTATTGGGATGTAATAGTCCTGCTTGGTATTATACATATTGGGGAACTATAATTAGCGAAGGCACAACTATTGGTATTGACATGGGAGAGTCATTTGATAAAATAAAATATATAATTAAAAATACAAATATAAATGTTGTGTTAATTGACGACGTTAAACAACTCGATAAAATAAAAGAATTGTCAAAAGATGAAATAAATAATTTAGAATTAATAGTAACGTATACGAATATAAATGATTCTGATTATATAAATGGAATACATATTGTTTCATTTAATGATTTAATTAATAATGTTGATAAAGATGAAATAAATGAATTTATATCAACGATTGATACAACGAACACACAAACACAAGTGCCCACAATAATATGCACAAACGATAATAGTAATAACGGTATAAAAAAAATATCAATATCACAGCAAAATATAATTTCAACATTAGCAAATATTATAGATATGTTTAACGACAGCGATTTAAATATTACAATTGAGAATGAACGATTTTTAAGTTATTTGCCGCTGAACAATATGACGACACAAATGTTTGATATATATATGCCATTAACATTGGGTGGAACTATATGGTTTGCAGATAGAAGTAGCATGACAAAAAAATCAATTTTAAAAACAATAAAACGTGTTAATCCCACTATATTTATTGGGACTCCACATATATGGAACAACATTGCCAATAAAATTGATATGACCGTTGATAAATATGGAAAAGTAGGAAAATATATAAAACCATTCATTAAAACAAAAATCACATCACAGCTTGGTTTAAATGAATGTAAATATTGTGCAACAACAAAAATGTTATCTGATGATACATATGATGAACTAAATAATATAAATATATTTGTGTATAATATGTGTTGTATGGATGAAATATGCGGTATTATGTCATTGTGTTTACCGTATTCAAACACAACACATTATGATAAAATTGGTTCATCTGGAAAAATTATGTCCAAACTAAAAATTAAAATTAATAAAGATGGCGAAATATTAGCAAAGGGACCGATGTTATTTTTAGAATATGATGGAGATTATGACAAAACTATTAAGGCCATTGATAATAAAGGTTGGTTTTATACCGGACATTTAGGTACAATTGATATTGACAACTATTTATACATTACTGGGCAAAAAGATGAATACATAGAAAATTCAAAAAATAATATAATATATCCCAAACCAATTGAAGAACAAATAAAAGATACATTATCTTTTATCGACAATGTAATTATTTTGAACGGAGAAGGTAAAAATAATTTAACCGTCGTGATAACTCTGCATCATAAAATAAAAAATAATTCTGAAATTGATACTTTGGTAAAATTATTAATTGATGAAATAAATGACACAATTCCCAAACCGTTTAAATTAAATAAATGGCACATATGTAATGATAAATTTAGAATAGGCAAAGAATTAACACCAAATAAAAAACTCAGAAGAAAATATATTAACCAAAAATATGAAAAATTAATATGATAATCATTAAATATTTTATTTTTAAAATGTTCATGATAAAAAAATTTTGTGTATTTATTATTATGTCTACAATAATAAAATATTCCATAATACATATTTTATGAGTTCAAATGCATAAATATATTTATTTTTGAATGGTCGGACACCAATATGCTGTTCGTCCACTTATTATTTTATCTGCAATAACTTCATTTCCTAGCAAATCTTTTTTTTTTCTGTACACATTAAAAATTAGCGGATTATTATTAATATATGGAACATCCGAATGATAATCTGAATATTTTCCGCTTTTTATGCCGTCATAATGAGAATCAATAAAACCATCTAAATATTCAACATATCCTGATTTATTATATACATAGCATTGCTTCAAAATGTTTTTTATATTTTGTCCCAATAAAAGCCTTTCATCTCGCGTTATGTCTTTAATTAATCTATGTGGTGAAATTTTCGTTTGATATAAAATTTCGGGAACTAAATAATTTCCTAATCCTGAACCAATACCAGTTGCCTTATTTTGTTCCATCAATACTTTAATAATTTTTTTATCTTTATTTTTTTTTTTATTTTCGAATGACGTGAACCATTTTGCAAACATTTTTGGCGTGTATGTTTCTTGCAATAAATCAGGAGCAAGTTTATTTAATTTATTTCCGACAGATAAACCATTTATTGAATATTCAATTGTACCAAAATTACGCTGATCCAAAAAATATGCAGTAATGCCCTCAAAATTAAACTGTATATTTGCATTATCTTTTGCATTAAAACCCCATTTTCCTGATAATCCAAATGTATTTAGCAAATATGAATTATTATTTTGTGAATCAGAAAACGTAAACCATAAAAATTTTCCTTTAGTTTCGATTGATTTTAATATTAAATTATTCTTTATATTTTCATTCATCTGTTCGTAACCATCAAATGGCTTTTTAACGTATCTTCCATTTAAAAATTCTATTGATAATAATTTTTTATTTTGTAATTTATCAAACAGTGCCTGTCCAGTCAGGACAACTTCACAAATTTCTGGCATAATATGATATATTAATATAATGTGCATTTTTTAAATTGTTATAAATTATGAATTATTATTTATGACTTGTTGGTATTGTTCTGGTTGTTGTTGATTTTTTGACTGATATACAGATATTGTTAAATTTGCATCATCATCATCATCATCTTTTGTCACCAATTCATCATTAATTTGTTCGAATGATTTATATTTAGAATCTTCTGGATTTTTTATAAAAATATTTAAATTATTTTGTTCACTATGTTTCGCTTGATTTATTTGCTCAACATTATTTGTTTGTTCAATATTATTCATATGTTCTGCATTATTTGTTTGTTCATCATTATTCGTCCACTCAATGTTATTTGTTTGTTCAATATTATTTGTTTGTTCAATGTCATTAGGTTGTTTAGTATTATTTATCTGTGATTTGTTCATTATGTTTCCGCTGAGATTTTTTATTGTGTCGATAATATTTTGTTTTTCTTTTTTTTTATTATCATGTGATATTTTTTGTTCATTTAAAAATATTTGATGTTTGCTAAGTTTTTCTTGTGGTTTTTGTTCGTCAGAAAACATTTTATTTAATGAAATGGTTGCAGCAATATCGCATGCACATACAGCATATATATATTGTCTATACTTAACAATATGTTGATTTGAATCATTAAATTCAGCAAATAAAAATGCGTGCAATATGACGTAACATATCATGCCTGCGATAAAAATTTTTATTGGATTGTCATTAATTAATGATATTTTACTCATCGATAAACAAAACATATGTATACTTCTTATAAAATATATCATACATATTTAAATTTCTATATTTTCGCGCTTTTTTACATGCGTTACTAAAATATTAAAAATTGAATAATGAAACCATGATGTGCTAAATATAGCATATGTACAATAACAATACTATTATGGATAATCAAAATATTAACAAAGAATATAACGTGATTGATTATGTGGACGTTAACATAAATCACTTTTCTGTATTATTTGATAGATTATGTGATAAGAAATCAAATAATAATGTTTATCCTGTTGTCACATGTCGTGTAGCAAACATAGATGAAAATTATTTTAATGAAAATTGTTATATGAACCATATGTTTTCCAGCATAGATAGTTTTTCAAATATGACGACATCACTTAATAATAATGTTAATACGATTATCAATGAAATTATTAATGAAATTATTAATGAAATAATTGAAAAATCAACTAACGATTCAAACGACAAAATAATTAATGAAATAATTAATGACATAATCTATAATTTAAATATTAATTATACAACTAACGATACATTTGATGATACTACAAATAACGATACATTTGACGATACTACAAATGATGTACCATATGATACAATTAACGATGTAACTAGTGATGCAACTAATAATGCGACCGATGATATAACTAATGATGCAACTAATAATGTGACAAATGATGCAAATAATTTACTAAAATTAAATTATTTGCATAATAAAAATATTTCGCTAATGATTTGCATTGTGCCTATATTTATAGCAGGTATATTCATGGCAAATAGAGTCATAAAAAAACATTAAATGTAGATAATAATTATGCGTTATCGCTTATTATTTGTTCATTGTTTATGGATGCATTTTTTTTCTTTTTCTTTTTCTTTTTCTTTTTAATTATATTTTGTGATGTATCTTCGTTCATTTGTTTATCTTCATTTTCAAAATATTGTTTATATGAAAATGTTGGCTCAGGTACGTCAAATTCAACATTTGATAATCCCATTTGTTCTTTTATTTGCTCAATTCTTTCTTTTTCTTTTTCAATTGAAACTTTAAGAATCATTTCAAGTGCATCGTCTGACATTATAAATTTTTTCATAAATTCAATTGTGCGATCTTTTCCTAAAAAGCCCGTTTTGTTATATTTATCCGATAAATTTGTCAAAATATCTGTTCCATCTGATGATTTTAGCTCAAATGAAAATTTTCCATTAATTTCAGATGTTAGCAATTGTTTTTCACTATCAATATTATCTTCAATATTAAATTTAAAAATAACAGTGAATAATGGTGTGCTATACATTGGTTTCTCAAATACGACACATAATACATATATTGGTTGTGAGCGCTTAGAAGTTAAATAATTATCAACAATATTGCATTTGTATATTTCTCCATGCGTTGATTTTCTTATTTCAAACCGTTCAATAAATTCATCATTTACTGAATCATTGTCTTTTAAAAATTCTATGTTGCCGACATGCTTAATTTTAACTTTATTTTCGCGCGGAACTCCAAGTAAATTGTATATTCCATGTATTTTTTTGCCTGTTAACTCCTCCTCAAGTTGTTTTTTGTGTTTTTGTGACATATTGTGATTATATATATTTTATATATCATATTGTTAAGTTATTTTTTTTAAATAATGCAACTTCATCATAAAAAAAATAATATAAAAGATATCATATATAACATAAAATATAATATGTCACTTAACAATTTTTGGTTGATATCGTTGTGGGCGATAGAAAAATAAAATGTGAACAAAAATGGATATTTAATTTTGAACAACGAAAACAAATATAATATTTCATTTCATTAACAAACAATCACTATTTATGTAACTGTGATGCTGAAATTAAAATTGATGACGTAACTATGGGAACATTTCGTGTCCCTGCAAATAAATCAGTAATCATTGAAAGATCAACTAAAACAAGCAACCATTTTAAGTTTGTGAGTGAATCGTCAACAAATGTGGATGACATGTACGGTTCAAGTGCTGAAAAAAACGCGAAAGTTCACATAATGGTATGATATCTGTTATTTTTAGACCAGAAGAAGAGGTTGATATGAGTTGCGATATGGATCCATTTGGTGATAGCTATAATGATAAATGTGTCAAAGCGGGAATGACTGTTTTAAGTGACAAACTGAGCAAACAACAATTAATTTACGCCTAGTTGCTGCAAAAAATAAATATGCGTCTCTTGAAAGTATTCATAATTCAACGCCAATTCCAGATAAACCTTAATTTATTTTATATTGAATATTAAATTCAACATAATTATATTTATTTGTGTGTCCATTAAACATAATAATAATATAGCATGATAATATTGGACATCAAAAATGGAACATATCGTTAAAAGTATTGGTGAGGAAACCGTTGATGGAGAAGAAGAAACTATTGATGGAGAAGAAGAAACCGTTGATGGAGAAGAAAAAACCGTTGATGGAGAAGAAGAAACCGTTGATGGAGAAGAAAAAACCGTTGATGGAGAAGAAGAAACCGTTGATGAACATATTGACGATAATATCGATAATGAAAAATATGATATTTTTATTAAATTATTGAGTGATGTTTTAAGCAAATTATCACAAATAAAAAATATAAATATATTAACAGATAAGATATTATCATTTAATGAATTAATTCACAAAGTTAATAATAAGACATCATATGAACAAAATATATATGGAAATGAATCATTGAATTCTTTTGATACATTATGTGAAATTAGTTCTAAAAGTAATTTAATCATACCGATGATGGATTCATCTGACGCAACGGTATCATATTATTTATTATATCGTCTTATTGATGAATCTGTATTAATATGTACAGAATTTTCACATCCTAATTTTTGGAATTATATATCAACAAAAAATAAAAATGTAGATGACATTACACATGATATTTTAAATGTGACTAAGTATTATAATCCCACGGAATATAGTAATGAAGATAATAAACTTAAAATAGTTAGGGCATTTATTGGAACTGAACAAATGATAAATATGAACGTCAATGATTTCATGGAAAATATGATGTTAAGTGAATGGTTAGAGTTATTTACGTGGACAACAAACGATATAGATCATCCATTCAGAGAAACATTATTGAATGAAAAATTATCTGCATATCAATACAATAAAATGAACATATCTGTAAATCAACAGCATGCTGAAAATATAAAAATTGTAAATACGCGCACAAGATATTCTAAAACATTGATGTCTTTTGAAATATTACGTGATGGACTATTTATTGTTACTATATATTACGTACCAATAAAATGTAAAAGATTAAAAACAAGCAACAATTGTGACGTAGGAAAAAAATATAATGATGATTTGCCAATTGATGTTATACAAAGTATAATAGATATGCCATTTATTAAATATGATGAAATATTACAATTAGAACCATTAACTATACACAATTGTGCAATCGCAAATATGTTATCACGAAACGACATCGATAAACAAAAAATAATATGCGAACAAATATGTGACATAATAAAAAAATATGATGAAACAAATTGGAGTGTTGAAGATGATATAATGTGTTCAATAAAACAGTTAATATATATGTATAAAATCAATATAATAATAAGCAAATTTTATGATGCAATAAATGAAAATTCAATAAATAAATATGCATTAAAAGCAATAATAAAAACAAATCTTGAAGATTTAAATGAAAAATATTTTAACGTGAACGAAATAAAACAAAATGCATTATTATACGTATCAAAAATAATAGAAGAAACAAAATGTAAAATAATTAAATAAAATTTTATTTTATAAAAAATTGAAAAAATAAAATAAGATAAAATAATACAAATAAAATGTTAATAAGAATAAATTTATTATTACCAACAGATGGATGAAAAAGATACACAATATGTACATTCCGTGTTTGAAATTAACTCAATGTTAAGAACATCTGTGTCACAATTATTTGATAATATTATTGCAGTGCATGGAGAAACGTCAAATGTTAAATTATCACGAGGAAATCTTTTTTTTACATTAAAAGGAACAAATGCTGCATTAAATATAATGTTTTGGAATTATAGCAAACAAAACACAAATATTATTAATGATGGTGATAAAGTAATAATTTATGGAAAAATATCATGTTATGTAAAATCAGGAACAATAAATTTTACTTGCGAAAAGATAATACAATCTGGTGACGTCGGTGATAATCATAAATTATACGAAAAAATGAAAAAAATATTTATGGAAAAAGGATATTTTGACGAAAATAAAAAAAAACAAATGCCAAAAATCATAAAAAATATTGGTATAATTACTGCAAAAGATGGCGCAGCTATTCAAGATGTATTATATGTGCTGAATAAGAATAATTTCAAGGGAAACGTTCACATTAAAAATTGTATTGTTCAAGGAAATGATTGTCCAATAAATGTAGCATCATCGATCCAATATTTTAAAAAAAATAAAATAGATATAGATATTCTTTTAATAACTCGTGGAGGTGGTGCTTTTGAAGATTTAATGGGGTTTTCTGATGAAATAGTAATAGATACGATATATAATTCTGATACATTTATAATTTCTGCGATAGGACATGAAGTTGACAATATGTTATCTGATTATGTGTCTGATTATCGTGCACCGACACCGTCAATTGCAGCCGAAGTAATATCATCGTATTGGAAAAACATATCAGGAACATTAGACATATGTAAAAATTATATGTTGCCGCAAATAAAATTATTAATCGATAAATATGTTGAGCACAAAAAAAATAATTTGTTGAACATAAAAAAACAAGTTTTTGATAAAATCATAAAAAAAATAAATGAACATCGCGAAACATTAAACTGTATTAAACATGACATAATAAGTAAAATGAATTATGACGATATTATTAAAAAAAGTCATCATGTAATAATGGACGATAATATGAACATTATATCAGATGTTTTAGGCATACAATATGGACAAAAATTGAAAATTAAAATTAAAAACACAACTATTGATGTAATTGTTAATAAAATACAAACGGATACAACTTAAATATTAACATGGAAAATAACATGGAAAATAACGTAGAGGATGTAAAAAAAAAAAAAAAAAAAAAAGTAAAAAAAACTAAAACAAAAAAATGTAGTGAAGATACAGTAAGCGAAACCATAAAAAATATTAAAATTGACGAAAAAAATATGGCACCTAATGAAGATTTACAATATGTTGACATCGAATCGCATAAAAACAATGCTGAAAAAATAATTGATAATATATGTAACACAAATATTAAATTAAGCGAACAAGAAATAAAATTAAATGAACACGGAAAAGTTAAAATAATTATTTCTGAAACTGAATTTAATAATAAAATAAAATTTATTGAAGAACATCAAGACGTTGACCAAATTGACGTAGAAAAAGCAGTTTCTATGTATAACACCTTGGTACAATATATTGATGAGTGCACAACATATATTGAATCAACTAATATGGTGATACATCATTGTTAATTTATAAAAATTGATATTAAATTTAAAGACACGAAAGTATATATTATTAATACTAAATACAAAATTTATGGTAAAAATAATGAAACAACAAAATGGAAATATCGTGAATAATAAGAAACGTAAAGCATACGATGATGTGCATAACGATAAACTAACAATGGATGACTTATGTGAATTTATTGAACCTGAAAATTTTAAAAATAAAAAACATGCGACATTCATATCACCATCAAAACTTAATAATTTTATGAACGATGATTGTTTGCTTGATTATTACAAATTTCAATCAAATAAAAAGCCGAGAACGAAAAGTATGCCATATATAAAAAAACCTAATGATATGGATGGTATGAATTTATTGTGCAAAAAAGGGTATGAATTTGAAGAAAAAATATATGACGATTTAAAATTAAAATATAAAAAAAAGTTTGTATTAATTAGTGATTCTGTTTGTGATCTGGATGATAAACATGCAGAAAGAACAATATGTGAAATGAAAAAAGGAACACCAATTATAGCGCAAGGTGTATTAAAAAATAATGAATTAAAATTACATGGATTTTGTGATTTGCTCATCAGAAGTGACTACATAAACAAAATTTTTATTAATTATCCAAATCAATTAACAAAAGAAGAAGAGACATATAAAGCACCAAAATTAAAGGGAAATTATCATTATAGAGTATTTGACATAAAATGGACGACAATGAATTTATGCGCAGATGGAATTCGTTTGTCGAATGACGGACGCGGAAAACAATATAAATCACAATTATTGTTATATAATGTAATGATGGGTATAAATCAAGGTTATATACCTATGATAACATATATTGTTGGTAAAGGATGGAAATATAAGAAAAATAATATGACATATATGGGAAATAATTGTTATGAAAGATTAGGGTGTGTTGATTATAATTCTCATAACGTAGATACAATTATAATAGAGAATACAAAAAAAGCAATTGAATGGTATAGAACATTGGAACAAGATTATGATAAAATGACATTATATCCACCATCTCATGTAAATTTATATCCAAATATGTGCAATAAATATGATGAACAATATCATGAACAAAAATATAAATATGCGTTAAGTATCAATGAATTAACATTATTATATCAAGTGGGACCGTCAAATAGAAATTATGCATTAAAACAAGGAATATGTTCGTTTAAAGACCCACGATGTAATTCTAAAAATTTAGGGTTCAACGAAAATTCAAAAACTGGTCCAATTTTAGATAATATAATAAAAGTAAATAAAAATAATAAATGTATATTTTTACCTAATAAATTAACATCATTTATTCAGGATTGGAATATTAAAACAAAATATGATTTTTATGTTGATTTTGAAACAATATCCGATTGTATATATGAAGATTCGATGAATATCAATAATTCAACACATAAAGGTTCATTTGTGTTTATGATAGGTGTTGGATATATCAATGATTCAAATGTGTGGGATTTTAAGTGCTTTTATGCAAATGAATACAATGATGAAGAAGAAGTTAGAATATTTAATGATTTTGAGGCGTTCATTAATTTACGTTGTGAGAACACAAAACATGTAACTAAAAATGTGCCACGATTTTATCATTGGTCACAAGCAGAACTCACCAATATTAAATCAATTACTGATAAATATAATGATACATGGCATGCATTTTTTAATGGTGTCGAATGGATTGATATGTTAAACGTATTTAAATTGAATAAAATTGCTATTAAAGGATCATTTAATTATGGATTAAAATCAGTGACAAATGCAATGTATAATCATAAATATGTTAAAAATAAATGGTCTGCGGATGGTCCATCTGATGGACTAAATGCGATGTTGGATGCGATTCAATATTATGGCAGCGAAAATAAAAATGCAAATGTTATGAAAAAAATATGTGATTATAATGAAATTGATTGCAAGGCTGTGTACGAAATACGCGAATTTTTAATAAACAAAAAATGCTAAATATGAATTCAAATTAATTTATGTCAAAATAAGAAATAATTTATAAAAATTGAAATAACAATGTCTATAAATTCATATGAATATAACAATATAAATATAACAAAATATTCCCAATATAATGAGCATGTTTGTTGAAGATATGAACTTTCCAAAAACTGTAAATTTTATTAAATGGGAACGTTATTTAGAAAGAGACCTCGTAAAATCAGAAAAAACTTTACTGACAGACATGAAAAGCGAAGTTCATATGAATCGCATGTTGCGTAATTTACGCGAAATTTCGGACGCTAAAAAATTATATGTGCCAATATTGACAGAACAATCTGGAAATTGTATGTTTGAGTCACTAGTTTATCACGAATTAATGCCAGACGAACAATCATTGAGAAATTTGTTAGGTTTAATAATGTTAAAATTTGCTGATCACAAAAATTTTTTTCCAGAACAAGATGAAACGTTAAGAGAAATATTTAATATGAGTAACGAAATAACGCACGTATTTTCTAGAGATGACAAATGTTTTTATAAATATAGTTTTGAGACAATGTGTTGCGATTTAACACGCGAATTCAGTTGGACGAGATTGCCAACACAATTGATATTTTAATGGTTGCGTCATTTATATTTAAAATAAATATAATTATAATAGATGATTCATCAGAATATGAACATAAAATAGATATGCATTCTAACGATAATTTAAGAACGATATATATGGGTCATTTAGGTGAAATACATTATGTACCGCTTCAACATAATAATGGTGAAACATATGATGAAATATATTATGACGATGTCAAACATGAATTTTTTAAGTGGGGAATTAAAATGTGGAAGCAAAAACAAATTAATTTATGACACATAAAAAAATTGAAATATAATCACAAAAATAATAAAATAGATTAATATATACACATATATTAATACTTTGCAATGAATATTGATCAGCAACCAAAAAAAGATTCGGAAAATCTAAAAACGCATAAAGGTTCAAAAGGTCTAAAAACAAAAAAAGGTACGAAAGATATAAAATTAGAAGAAGAACAAAAAATAAATTTAAACGTAAAAACATTGAACGGACAAAATTTTTTACTTAATGTCTCAACAAACGATAATATATTTGAGTTGAAAAAAAAAATACATGATATAAAAAAAATGTCCAATGATGATACAATTAATGATGTTAAAATAATTTTTAAAGGCAAACAACTGACTAATGAAAGTACTGTAGGTACAAATAATTTGAAAGAAAATGATGATATTGTTATATTTACGATATATAAAAATAATGATATTAAAAATAATGATATTAAAAATAATGATATTAAAAATAATGATAATATGTTGAACATGATCGCCAGTATTCAACATATACAAAATATTACACCTATTCAAACGGATAGTTTGCAAAACATATTATCAGAATTAAATAACTTGCAAGTTAATGATGAAGATGACGATGACGATGACGATGACGATGAAGATGACGATAACGATGGTAGAGAATATGATGATGATTTTTCTAATTTAACATATAAACCAATTCCTGAGGAACAAAATGACATACGTGAATTGATGTCATTAGGTTTTCAAGAATCTCTCGTCGTCCAAATATACATATGTTGTAATAAAAATAAAGATTTAGCAGCGTCCATGTTATTTTCGTCATAATAATTTATTTTTTCACAAATAATAATTTATTTTGATTTTTATTCTTATTCTTATTTTTGGTTATTTTAATGTCGTCGCATGGATTATTATTTTGTGAAATAATTGTTTGTATATTATTAAATTCAAAATTAACATTAGCATCATACGTATTCATAATATTAGTTCGCATCATAAAAAATATATCACCTGATTTATTTTGCGAATAAAATTTCTTAGCAATTATTTCGGCTACGAGGATAGAACATTTTTTTCCAGAATTGTCATTTATGCAAGATAATATGATGCTGTCATTAAATTCACGGGATAGATTATCAACATTTTTATTCATCACCTGACCAACAATTGAATCATAAAATTTAATAAAAACATCAATAAGTTTGGAAGTATCCTTTTGTTTTAACATAGATGTGCATAATTGCAAAAAGTTATCAGATGAATGAATAAAATAATCAAATAATGCATAAACACATCTTCGCTTTAACGAAATTGCATTATCTATACTATTTAATTTTTTTATTAAGTTAATGACCGTTTCATTATTATCAACAAATTGTGCAATAGTTGTTGATTCCCACATATATTGTTCAATAATTACACCAAAAAGATTAACATAATCGTCACGCATTGTAATTCCGTTTAAAATGTTAATATCATTTTTTCCGCATATACAATATAATGCATTATTTAGTTCACGTGTAAACAATATGACGTCAAAATATGATATTTGAGAATTATAATTCGCTATCACACATGATATGGGCAAATTATGTTTATCTGTTCCATATGGATAATTCGCATGCGTAAATAATTCAATACAATTAACGTTATTCGTACTAATTGTATCATTTATTTTTGATTTTACATCAACATAAATATGTCCCATTAAAATATCATTTTGTTCATCAATAATATCAAATATAATAACATTTTTATCCCATCTACTGCATTTATTGTTTCTAGAAAATTTAAGCCTGTATAATTTTGACATTATATTGACGACATTTTGAACCATATTGTCAACAGAAATATTTTTCATTGAATTAATTCGTTTAGTCAGTGAATGTTTTGTATGAGCCATAAATTTTGATACATTTGTTGATGAATTGGTTGAATTAATTTCGGTTGCAACATCATTATCTAACATAAAAATTATTTTTTTTATAATATTAAAATTATCGTTGCAATTTTTATTGGTGCAATTTTTAGTAGAAAATTCACTATAATTACAAAATCCTTTGAATTTTGCTAATTTGGCACGTAATAAAATTAAATTAAATAGCACAGGATATACATCTATAATATATCTATTATACAAAGAAAATAAACATAATTTTGCATCACTATTAACATTATTATTATGCGAAATATTTTCATATATTTTTTTATTTAATTTTAAACTATTTTTTGAGACAATTAGTTTAGAAGCTATTTTGTCATTTTTAAGTGCTTCAAGTTCTTCAACAGATGAAAATTCAACAACATTACCATCATTAATATGCTTATTTATTATGTTAACATATTTATCTATCTTATCAGTCATCAAATGCAATTCAATAAATTGTTCATCAGATTCATTTAAATGTCCTCCATTATTACGAAAACTTTTAATTATAACATCAAGTGCATATATTTCATGCACATTAAACACGTGCTTATAATTTGTGAATATATCGTCAAGTATATTAAACATGTCATTGTCTGTATTAAATTCTTCAGCATATGCATTTAATAACATATCAATTGAACCCCACCTATCATAAATTAAAATATTATCATTGACTAGCTGACTTAATACACATATATTATGTAAATTATTAAACTCATATGTATCATCAATAATTTTTGAAAATATACATTTTGCACTAATATCATCAATCTTCATGGATTTTATGTCGTTTCGTATTTTACGTGATTTTTTAATTAATGCATTTGTTTTGTTTGTTATGTCTTGAGATTGAGAATAATGATTAAACCAATTATTTATATTATATATATCCATATTTATATGTAATATGCATCCGTTTTTAAATATTTTTAATTTACGCATAAAAATTGATTTTATAATTGACTAGATAATGTAAACATAAATAACATAAAACATAAACAATATAAATAACATAAAACATGAATAGCGAATCAATTGGAACGTATAAATGCCCCCTTAGCAAGAATATTATATATATAAAATATATTGATAATAATGCACATATCGACAAAATTATTTTTGATGAACAAAATGTAAAATGTTTTGTGGTGCTGTTTAAGAACATCGTTGAATCATTGCTGCCAAAAAATATAGAAACATTCACGCAAGTTATTGCTAATGATGATTGGGAAAACATATTATGCAATATTTCAGAATGGAACGTAATATCAGAAATTAAAGATATGGAATTAAAAATTGTACAATGCAAGACATGTCATATTTTGCATTGCATTGGACAAGGTTTAGGTCTTGATTGTGTTGTAGATAATACATAACGTATTTTAACAATGTTATTTGGATGATGAATAATGTCAAAAAAATTGATTTTTTTATTGTATTTAATGAAATGATATAACATATATAAACATAAAATAAGATTATAAGTAAAATGTCAGAATTTAATAAAACTGAAACCAGCACTAACACCAACGACGAACAAAATAATGAAATTAATGATAATTTTGACGCATTAGACGACAAAATTAATAATGAACACCATAATGATTCAACAAAAGAAATCGGATTACCTAAAATGGAATCGTTTGACGATTTAGTAGAATATGCAAAAACAAATACAAAAAAACCATTTAACGAAAATATTTTGAGGGGTGTATATAATTACGGTTATGAAAAGCCATCAAAAATACAACAATTGAGCATAACACCAATTATATCAAATCGTGATATGTTAGCTCAAGCGCCATCCGGAACGGGAAAAACCGCTGCATTTACTATAGGAACATTACAATGCATCGACGAGGATGTTAATGTATTGCAAGCCATCATTGTTACGCCAACACGTGAATTAGCAGAACAAATAAATCGCGTGGTCGTTGCTATTTCGGAACATATGACTATAAAAACGTGTTTGTGTGTAGGTGGAATAACAACAACGCGTGATAACATTAGTCAAATAAAAAACGAGGGACGGCAAATAGTAATAGGCACACCTGGTCGTTTAAATGAACTAATAAAACGCAAATCTTTACCAACAGAATATGTTAAATTATTGATAATGGATGAAGTTGATGAATTATTAAGAAATGATTTTATTCCACAAATTCAGTCAATTGTATCTTGTGTTGCAGATGACACCAATATATGTTTATATTCTGCTACGATTTCACAAGAATCGCTAAGAATTGCAAATAAATTCTTAAGAGACCCGGTAAATATTTTAGTGGATAATGAAAATTTATCACTCGATGGAATTCAACAATTTTACATTAATGTTGAACGTGAAGAATATAAAATGCCAACACTAATTGATTTGTATAAACATTTAAGAATTGCGCAAAGCATTATTTTTGTTAGCTCAAAAGAAAAATCAATGGAAGTTCGAGACCAATTTGTCAGCAATGATTATCAAGTATCTGTTATTAACGGTGACCTATCACCATCTGAACGCTCAGAAGTAATGCAACGTTTTCGACAAGGTGAATGTCGTGTACTGATTGCCACCGATATAATTGCACGTGGTATCGATGTGCAACAAGTAAATGTGGTTATCAATTATGACATTCCATCAAATGAAAATAAAGAATCTTATTTACATAGAATTGGTCGAAGTGGACGTTATGGACGTAAAGGATTGGCTATCAATTTAGTCACGCGTCGAACAAAACCAACGCTTGATAATATTTACAGACATTTTAATATTAAAGATGAAACATTGCCATCAAATATTGCGGAGCTTATCTAATTCACATCACTTAACTTATTTTATTAAATATATTTATCAATTATAGATAAATATATACATATGTGTACCAAATTACACAAAAAATTGAAAAATAAACAGCTGATGCGTATATTTTAACATAGATATATAACTAAACAGAACATACAAATATGGCATCTCTTACTACATCCGAACAAACCGTAACCGGTGAACAAACCGTGACCAGTGAACAAACTAAAAAAATTGTTACTCTGAGCAAAGAATTTATCAGCGTAATTCAATCCGAAAGTGCAAATTTTACTTCAAAAAAAGCTTTCCGTAAGGCATTCGAAAAAGCACTTAACGAAACATGGCGTCCAAGCGAAGATGAATATGCTGAAAAAAATCAATGTGACCTTGATAAAGAACTAACACGAATTGCATACGTATTTGAACAAAAACGTGTTATTGCTATCGAAATGACTTACTCGAACAATGGCAAACTTTCTTTTGGTGCATCTATTTTTAAACGTGAAGGAGATGAAACTTTTGGCAAGCAACAAAAGAATAACATTCGCTCAACAGCAATGCTACGCCACAAACAAAACCCTGTCACACTTACAATGGATATTGATAAAATTGGTTACGATTCACGCAGACGTCTTCATTTTAACAAAATTATTAAATTTGTACGGAAGCATGTTGGAAGTCATGGAGTAAAATGTAAACCAACTCCTGAAGTTGTTGCATCAGCAGAATCACAGGCATCCGCTTGTTAATTTATTACATTATCAAATTAAATTTAAATATCTTTTATTTTTTCAACATAAAATTTATACGTTTTCGAACTTTGTATCATTAAAAAAACAAAAGTTATAAATATAGGAATTAATAATTTAATTTTTTTATTAATTTTAAAATCGATCATCCTATACATAATATTTAATATTAATATATTCGTCATCGTCAGCAACATTATAAAAATTATTTCATTCGGTAAATAAAATGGCATTAATAAAAATAACGGACATATTTTTTTATTTATAATATTTTACCATCAATTTAATTATAATAAAAACACTAACTAATATATACACAAAATGAAAAACCATTATGTCATCATAATATTAATACTATTATTTTTAAGTACCGTAATGTTGCATAGAATACTCACACTATATAAACAAGAATGCAAACATAAAAATGACATCGTACATAAATCAATAAATAATGGATATGCACAAACGATAACAGATGTTATATATGTCACATTATTAATAATAGTATCGACAGTCACAACATAAAAATAACGCCAAAAATGAAAAAATATTAAATTTACAATTTTATTTTAAATATTTTGCATTGTGCATATTAATTATTGCAAACGACCATCATATATTGCACATGATATAATGATGACAATGATAAATGAAATAATAAATATTGAAATTGAAATTTTAATATTTATAATAAACAACCAACAATTTACACTAACATTAAAACTAAAACTAAAATATGGATAATTATGAAAACAATAATTTGTATTTCACAAACAGTGCAATTAATTTAATAACATGTGAAATTTTGGACATTGGGTATCATAACAATGTTAATACGGGATACGCGCATTATTAACGCCAGACGACTATGACAATAAATATAAAACACTCAATAAAATAATACATGATATATTTCCTGATAAAATAGATAGAGATAATTTTATAACAATGTCAAGACTTGCTATCAGCGGTTACAGAAATGACACAATGTTTATATTTTTAGGAGGTGGTGCGAATGGAAAATCAATTTTGTTGTCACTTTTAATAGAAATGCTCGGAGACGAATATTCATGTTTAATGCCTGAAAAACATTGCAATTATCAACAATTATCGTATCTTGAAAATAAACGACTCGTTGGAGTTCATTCAAATGCGCCTGAAGATATACAAAATATAGATTTTTTAAAAAAAGATAACGTTGATGGACATAAGTTATGGGTAGGAAAAGTTAACACTAAACTTAATTTATCATGTGTATACATGGTAAACTTTTTAAATAATATTAATGATGATGTTCTCAAAAATGCAACGATAATTAATTTTAAAACCACATTTGTAGAAAACGTTGTCAACGATATTGAAATATTAAGTGACACATATATAGGTTCCACTCTTTTCAACACAACTTATAAACATGTTATGCTTCATTATATTTTAAATTATGAATATTGATTTATTATGACACCAAAAAATTGAAAATATAAACATATTGTATTTAAATAATATAATAAAAATACACATCAACAAAATATTAAAAATAATGGTTCAAGATTATGACGCACCTTATTACGCACCTTATGAATTACCGTTAACTCGACAAAATAAATACAATCAAAATGAAATATATGAACGCGAATATAATGCACTCATTGCACAATGTAATACAATGCGTCTTAAAATTATCGACAACATGCAAAATATTAATATTAATGATTTTGCAGGAGATGGTGAAATTTATATGAACACAATGAATAGTACACATTACGATATTAACAATGAGGAAGTTAAGAATGAGGTCGATGATGAGGTTGATGATGAGGTTGAGGATGAGGTCAATGATGAGGTTGAGGATGAGGTCGATGATGACGATGTAGATCATATGATTACCGAATAGTTATGAGTTACTGCTGGTTGCATCATATTATTTTATTTTTTGTTAAATCAAAAAAATTGAAAACGTGAACATATTGTAAACTCCATTATGTTTAAATGATACCACCAAATTACATTCAAAAGCAAACACTCGAAACAATGGCTCAAGCTCAAAATGTACTACAAAACGCACTCGCTGAACAGGCCCCAGATGAACGTAACCACACGACACCTGACCGTCCAATCACAGTTCCTGAAGGACCACCTCCACTTCCACCTCGTCGCCGTAGAAACATGACTGTTAACGCAAATCAAGACAACGCAAATGAAAACAACGCAAATCAAAACATCGCAAACCTAGACGACGTTATGTCGGACAGCGACGATGACAACACTGACATGATTATTGAATAATCACGTTCTTATTATTTTATTATTTTAGAAACGTAAATTACTCATCTATTTTATTATATATTTTTGTGATGTGTTAACATATTTATTTTATATACTGCATAAATAGTGTTCATCCACTATAAAATAGATTTATTAAATTACAATGCGGTAAATATATTATTATTTTATAAAAACATTAACATAATTAAAATAGAAAATTTACTATGTCCAATTACGTGTGGTGTACTTGAAGATCCAATTTGTATTCCATGTTGTGGAAGATTGGTATCACGCGAACCATTTATTTTGTGTTTTAATAGTAACGATAAAAAGTGTGTAGTATATGAAAAAAAATTATCTGAATATAATTTTGTTCCAAATACAACACCCAAATGTATAAATCCTAGTTATATTATAAATAATCTTGATAATAATGATACCAAGTGATGAAGATACTGAAGAACCATTAGATGAATGGTCATGTGTAGGAATTCCTATAAAATTACGAAATAATAATGATCATTATGACATTGCTAAACTGACAATTAAAAAAATACTAAAAAATCATTTAAAACATTATTAATTCCGGTAATTGACATATCTAGATCAATGGGATGAAATCCAATATTACAAGCGAGATTTATTTCCATAGAAGAAAAATAAAATTGAATTAATAACATCATGCACGTCATGCACATAATATGATTATGTTTTATTTATTGCTTTATCTAATATTTCTTCAACTGATAATATAATTCATGATGATAGCGTTATGTACATAATTGTTGATGAAAAAATACAAAAAAGTAAAGCAGTGTCACAAGCATGCCATTGTATTATGGTTTATATGGATTATATAAAAACAAAAGAATATGAAAATGTTTCTATAGATAATGAGTTGATGACTTATAAATATTGGTTTTCATATTGCATAAAAATAGTAAAAAATGTCAGAATCTGAACTTTTAAAAATTATAGATAACGATGTATTGACATGCATTATAAGTAAACCAAATAATCGTGAAAATCATGACAAACATATAATTGACTTAAGATTATATTGACGTGCAAAAATTGAAATTTAATGATGATACGCAAAATTATATAAATGTGCGACTAATAAATTAAGTATATGAGTATTTTCGGAATATATTATTATAATTCATGCGCATCGTGTGTAAATGTAAGTATATTATCGTTATGTTCGACAGAAAAAAATGCGTATAATATGATAAATAAATATTTTTATAATTTTAGTTCTGATATGAAATGGTCAATAAAATGCAACAGTAAATTAAATAATAATGGACAATATATTATATGGGTCAATGAATATACAATAAATAATATAATTAAACACGGTGATGAATATATGCAACCAAATGAATCATTCGACATATCAAATAAAATAGACATTTTAAATAGAGAAAAAATGAAATTATAACATATTTAATAATGTATAATGTGTCAACTGATAACAAAAGTAATAATGACTCTTAATACTGAACGGTTAATTAATAATAATACAGACACAACAGAGACTAAATTTGTCACTATAATTGATAATGATTATGTCGAACCAGCACATGAAAATATTGAAGTGGCACGCAATAAATTTATAACGATACTAAACAACGTGGATAATTCAGATTATTACGATGATTATAATGTTGACAACAATAATGTCACAAATAAATCATACATAAATTGTAACTCAAGTTGCACACAAAAAAAATATTTTATAATTTTTTCAGCGCTAATAATATCTTCATATATTTTTTTGCGTCAATATTATGATAAATATATTAACAGCGAACTTAATTTTATATTTATGTTATTATTTATATTGATTGGGTGTTTATATTGTGGCTTATTCGTGTGTGGATAATTATTTTATTTAACTGTATTTGTCTATCGGTCACAATAATACATCTCCATGGGCATTTTTGTGGAGTACACTAACAATCCAAATTTTATTTTTAAGTTTTATCAATTCATTCCGTATATTTACATCATTTTCTACTAAATTTTCCATATATTCTTTATATTTTTCTATGACTTCATTGAGTGTTATATTATTTATATGGATTACAAAAAAATGGATGAATTTTTTGGAAACCTCACTCCGTCAACAAATACAATACCTTTACGTCTAATATACACATTATTTTCATCACTTGTCCATATTTTTAGATTATAATGTTCTGGTATTATGTTACACAATTAACAACTGACATTATAATTACATTTATATGCATAAAATCAATTTTTTATTTATCAAAAAAATTGATTTTATATATGATTAGCATGTTCTTAACAAAATTTAATACAATAATACATTTACCGTCAATTATATAGATTAAAAATGAACACCCAAGTCAATTCATTTCAAGTCGATTCATCTAGTAATATCATTGATAAAATGACAAAAAATGACATCATAAAGCATATGAAAATTATGGATAACGCAATATTTAATATTAAAACAAAAATGTTATTTTGTGATGCAGATGGTGTACATAATACAAACTTACATAAATACATTAAATTGCGCAAATATATGCAATATATACATGACAATTAAAAAATGTGGACTATTGTCATATTATTTTACACATAGTATCAATATGTTCACAATAATTACATATATTAATTTTTTTTATTTTATGATATTTAATTTTAATGTATCTATTCACGGCTATACAATTGTTACACCAATATCTACAACATTCACCACATGATTTTTGATTGTTCAATATGTCATATTTTTCACAACAACAACATTGAATAATATATTCAAAAACATGATTTGTTACGTCATTTGGTAATTTATTTATGTCAACAATAATTTTATACATATTATTTACAATATATTTTTATAAATAATATAGCTCTATGATAATATAATATTTTAGCACCATGTCGTCATATGTTTTTTATAAAAAAATATCATAATAGTATATATTACGAACAAACCAAATAAAACAAAATTTTAAACCGATCATGGTAATACAATACAATACCATAAAAATATATCATATTGGTCACATAAAAAATTGAAAAAATAACATCATCAATAAAAATAATCATAATATAAAAATAAATAAAAATATTAAAATGGCAGAAATATCCATGGGTTTGTACAAACATATTGGTGGCATGATGGAATGTGGATTTTGTGATGATAAAATGCATCACAAAATTGCTACGCCCAGTTTTGATACGTATGAAAACATATTAAATATATTTGCAAATCAAATTAAAATAACCGAGTGCACACCAACATATTCAATGTATAGGGTAAATGTTTTTAGTGAAAAAGAAGAACATCACATTGATATGAAATCTAAAAATAATAATGAGTTTCATACCGCAATACAAGCAGATGATGATTATTTATTTTTAAATTGTCTGAGCACAGAATCGACATGCTTATATTTGTCGATAAATAATAATAAAAGATATGTATTCATACCATTAATTTTTAATTCTGAAATAAATAAATCTGGACATTTTACATTTTTAATTTTTGATGTGTTTAATAACAAAGTTTATATGATGGACCCAAATGGCGAATCATCGTATTTTGATAATGTTATGATTTTGCATGCTAAAAAAAATAAAACTTTTAGCGACGCAGAATTAGAAATGATGAGCATACATATGATTATTAATTCTGAACGGCTCGTCGAAAAACTCATAAACATTTACATTAAAAAATTAAATATCGATTTTGACTTAACATATGAATTTGTTTCGAGAACTAAATGGAATCCTTCAAATTTAGTTTTAAATAAACATTTAGATAATTCAGGAATACCTGGTGGAAATTGTGTTATCATATCAACCATATTAATGTACTACTTAATAAATAAGCAATCAGAATTAATTGAGCCATACAAATTATTATCTGAAATATCAAGTGAACAAATGATACAAATAATAAATGGATGTTCGGTTGGTATGTTCAATATTATAAATCAAATGTCATAATATTATTTTATAAAAAAATATTCATCTAATGTTATGCCAAAAATAAGATAAATTAATCGCAATAACGTGATGGCATTTTTTTGAGACGTTTTGACGAACGTTTTGACGAACGTTTTGACGAACGTTTTGACGAACGTTTTTGTGTTGATTCAAATATGCCATTCGCATTTGGTAGCGGTTCGAATATTATATTTATGTCGGATGGTAATACGAAATCATCACTTGTGAATTGTGATGGCACAAATATAGTTTCTGATGGAGATTCTTGCACAAATTGTTCCTCAACTGGTTGTTTAAAAGTAACATGCACCCCAGGATATAATGATTCTGCATCAAAAACGTAACTCGTCACTGGTGATGTATATTCTTGTTCAGTTGTCCGTTTAAAAGCAACAATATGCGCACTTGGATATAATGATTCTGCAGACGATTGCATATCATGAAGATTTGGCACAGTGATAAAAGGAAATCTGTTATTTTGAGTTTTTGGTGAATTGCTGCGCGGAATCTCAAAATCACAATACATTTATGCTGAGCTTATGTGAATAGATTTATAGAGTGTGCATATTAGTTAACATAGATATGTTCAATAACTTAACATATTCAATTTTTATTGTATATAAATCACCATAAATGCATTTGTTTTGATATTTGAATAATTGTATTGTAGTATTGGTCCGCATTATATCGTGATTTAAATAAATAAAATTTATTAGGATTTATTTTATACGATCTACAATATTGTTTTTTTGTTGAATAATGGTTTCGCAAAACTTTTATGTGAAGAGATTTAATAGTTTGCACATGTGTGTCTATATCCTTAGCGTACAAAATGTTAACAATATAACAAATCATTACGTATGATTCATCCAATGGAATAACCTTTACAACATCATCAATTTTTAATTCATCATATGTCATCAATAATTTATCTTCTTTTTCGATGACGCTAAATTTTTCCGCTATTTTATCTTTAATCATTATATTTTCTTTATCATCATTGTTAACTTCAACATCTTCCATGAATTTCATAATGTCATTTTTTCTCTGCGACATATAAAATATTGAATATTATAGTCTTTACGCATGTTATATATATATATAAATCAACACAAATAGATACAAATATGTCACATATTATAAACAATATAGAAAACACATGCTATGCTATAAAAAATGTTATAATAAATAATATACTATGCAAAATGGCATATTTAAGGTTTAACCTAAGTAATATATGCAGACAAACATATGATGACATAATACAATATCACATGGTATATCCAGTTTACATAATAGATATATCGTCAATAATAATATTTGTTGCGTCGATCTATTATATATGTTACAAAATTAATATAGCGTATGGTGGAACGCAGAATATTAATAAATATTTTTGTTTAAATTGGGAATTTAAAAAAAATGGTGTTGAATATAAAATTATTTCTGAACCAAGAAAACAATTGTTTTTTTTAGAAAAATCAATCTATGATAAAATTATTTATACAAGTGGAAATAAAATACATAAAATAACCAAACGAATTCATTATGTTTTAGATAACATAAATAAGATGAATGGTGATTCTATTAAAACATATAATGTGTATAATGAACTTGAAATTGAAGTATTGACACAATATTTAGCATGTTCCGGAATGCAATATATAATTTATGTTGAATGGTTTGTCGATAATGATAACAAAATATTGACACCGAAAGAATACAAAAGAATGTTGATACCAAAAAATTTGACATCAACATTTAAGTTTGAAATAATAAATATGAACAAATTTAGAACAAACAAAATGCAATATTCACAATATTTTACTAGAGAATGTGACAAGTTAGAATATAATAAAATTAAAAAAAAATATTGTATTAAAATTAAAGTGTCGAATAACAATTTTCTAAAAATTATTTAAAATTTATTTGCCACACACAAAATCAGGAATCATTAAACTTGGATTTATCGATTTGCATGATGGAGACGCATGTCCAAATATTAGCATATATGCTAGTATGATACAACCAAAAAGAATACTGTTATCTTCTGCCTTTTCTTGTCCAACTTTTGCTATGTGCAATAAAACGAAATACATTATGATTGTTATTACGAACGTATGTCCGATCATTACTGAACCTCGCTCAGCCATTATTTTTACTATATTTAAATGCTAAAATTATTTATTTATTTAATTAAATCATAAAAATACTAAAACAAATATTTATATTATATAAACAAATTTAAATGGGAACACAAGATGATTCGATAGACGAAAACATTAAAAATAAAATGTTAGTTAATAAACATCGTAATAAAAAAAAAAGTGTTGGTGACCCAAATAATTTAGATAATCCATTTTTTTTAAATACAATATGTCGCGAAAACTGTTGCTGTACGCCACCTTTAGTGAAACCAACAATATTACCAAAAATAAATATTGATGATAAAATAAAAAGTTAATTATTTTGCGTAAAATATAACGCAACATATGCAATTGATAATGATACGAATACAATTGTCATACATATTATCACTACGTGGTGAAATTTAATGTTTTTGCAACTAAAATTAGTATACTCATATTCATTTTCATCCATCATTTTAATATAATTTATTTCATCAGGTTGTTCGTCATTATTATTGTCAATGTTATATATTGCCATAATTATAACATATTAATTATTTTTTTAAGTTTTTAACGTGCAATTTGATAATTCATAATTTTAAGTTTTGATAAATCATTAATATAATATTTACATATTTTATTATCATCTATCGTTTGCAATTCAAATTGTGAGCTTAGACATATTGTACATTATGCTTGTTTTTTTTTAATTTCTAAACATGCATCTTCGCCATGATTACGCAACTTTAATGGATTTGGTATTTTATGTTCACGTTTATTATTTTCATCAAGTGTTTGTTCACAATAATAATCAATAATAAATATGATAACATATATAATTACAAATAATAGAATATTTAATTAAATACACTTAATATTTCAAATTTTTTCAACAAATACATTTAAAAATATTGTGTTACATTTAAATAAATATAAATTATGCCAAAAAATAATGCTGAAGAAATGTTGTTTAATAAATCGTGTCAAGAAATAATGACTGAATTAAACGATACCGAAAATAATAAAACATTTTTCATGACACAAAATAATATCAATAAAAAAAACAACGTCAATCAATTTCTTCCATATGATACATCATACAATGTTAATCATACAGCAGAATTAGTTAATATATGTCGTGAACAAGTCAATGAAAAACAATTACAACTTGATAAACTTTCAATAGAAAATAATTTTTTAAAATTTAAAATGAAATGTCAAATGGATGACAATAATACGCATAAATATAAATATAAAACATATGAAATTATGTTTAACGGTATAATGTTTGGTATATTCGCAATATCTATATATTCATTATATATTGATTACGTGACCATAAAAGATATGTAATAACATAATAAAAATTGAAATATATTGTATTTGCACAATACAATATATTTTATCATAACAAATATAACGTTTAAGTAAACAAATGAATGCTGTCGAACGAAAATTTAACATGTGTCAACACGTGATTGACACTAATCTTGAGCAAAAAACAGAATCAAAAGATGTGTATATCGATGATATATTTCAAAATCATGATATAACGTCATGTACTAAAGATGAAATAATTAAAATTTTTCGAAGTGAACTTATCAAAAATAAATATCGCATAAATGAACTTCAAGAAAAAAATAAACAAACAAATGATGAATTACAATGTATGTCCATCAATTTTTTCAAATTAAAACGTAAACACAATGTGGATAATTTCTACAGTATGATAATCTTTGGATTTATATTATTTGCATTTAAAATATTTTAAAAATATGCAACGGTTAAGCATGAATATTTTTATTTATTCGTTCAACATTTTTTTAGATAAAAAATGTTTCGGTTGTAACGTGACATTATCAAGACGATATATTTTTGATTGTTCAATGATATCATTATATTTCAGCATATTATCATGTGTATATTCAATAAATAATTTATTTTTAGTCGATAATTTTGGAGATGACCAATTGCGCAACGAATTTCCTATAACAATTACATTATTTGCAGGATATGATAAACTCAAGTGTTCATCTCCTTCAAAATGCGGTTCAATATTAATTGATTCACAGCATTTATCATATATGGTCGAATAATATTCATCAATGTTATTGTCCATAATGCCATGACAAAGCTCAAATTTTGATAACGGTATTTTATTTTCGCATTCGTAACATATTTTAATATAAATCCAGAAATTCATGTATAAATTTATGTTTGTCGTTATCATAAATATATAATGGATAATTCATCCAAATTAAATGTTTTTTTTTATTAAATCATTTATATCGTCTTTTATTTCTTTAATTCTAAAAGATTCTAACATCATTTCTATGCGTTCTATACGTTCCTCTTCATTATTAAATTTGCGAGTTTTTTTATGTTCTTCACGGTATTCTCCACACGTTTTTCATATTCTTCATCTGCGCGCAACATATTTTTAATAATGTAAGTCAAATGTATTTAAATTAATATTTTACCATTTAATAACATCATATATTTCAATTTTTTTATTAAATACCATAAAAAATTGATTTTATAACATTCATAAACAATAATTCGTTATATGTTTAACATACAAATATATAAATAATGTCACAGTCTAAAAGATTTTTATGCAAACAAATCGTCGACAGAAAAAAGTCAGAAATTATAGATAACATTATAAAAAATAAATCGCATGTGCTAAAATATAGACAATATATTAATCATATTATTGAATCAAAAAAATATGATAATAAATTAATTCGTAGTCTACAAAATAAAATAAATATTTCAATGTTTAAAATAAATGTACTACATGACGAATTAATAATAATGCGTCCATCAACGATGCATATTAAAGATGTCAATGAAAAAGATTGGCATAAAATATTGTCACGTTATGAATATATATATTTGTCAAGCGCTGATAAATATATACAAGATGTATATCACAATAATTCAAATTTACGTTGCGAAAAAATGTTTCAAATATTAGACATAATGAGCGAAAATGCGATGATTAAAAATATTCGCGACAAATAATATTAATTTTTTATTTGGTCTCTTGTATATTCAGTGCAATGTTTTGGATTATTATATTTATAAATTGATTCGATGTACATATATTTTATTAGATGGACGTTATTTTTTAATTTGAATTTTTCATTTTCGATAAATGATTTTTCCATCGCTACATTGTTATTTATTGGTAAATGCGTGTATACGTCACGTAACATAAATTTATGTTGTTTTTTATTTGTAACAATATTGTCGTCGCAATTATACGTATATTTATGTCGCGATTTGACATTAATATATTTTGGTTGGCATAAAAACGATGAATTTATTTCTGCGAACGTTGGGTTGCATGGTTCCACATCGATGTTATGTATTGGTTTACACATATTATATGTCATTAAATGATTAATATGATATCGTACATCATAATTGCGCTCAATGTTTATGTTTTTACTAAAATTTGTCGGAAAGAATATTTTAATGTCAGATTTTACATGTTCAAAATTATTATATGATGCATATTTTTGATTGCATGGTCTATCATCATTGTTAGATATACCAACATTTTTAATTATTTTAACTTTTTTTTTAATAAAATTATCATCGTATATGCCATCATAAAAAACATTAATTATGTTAGAACTGTTGTTTTCATAATAATTTATTTGTGTACCAATGTCATGACTATATTTATAATAAAGTGTTGCGTGTGAATTATATATATCCGTCTGATTTATAATCATATTAACGTCTAATAAATCATCATAGTTTATTTGCCTGATAAAATTTGGCAGCGGACTGTCAATGACAATGATAGCTACCACAATAATAAAAAATGTCACAAAAAACATGTTGTGCATGTGTGTGATTAAAATATATAATGCATATAAATATTCATACATTTTTTAATTTCAATTTTAATTTATTTCTAAAGCGCATATTTGATAAAAATTGAAAATATATTGTATTATTACGTGGCATAATATCAACGACATAAAATATATAACCATGTTTTGCCAGCTCATCAAAAAACCAACGACATTTATTTCATCATCTAATTTTAATTTGGTTAAATGTTTAACATATAATGTTCATCGTGAACATATAATACATCCACAAGAAACAAATGACCCATACAATGAGTATAAAAAAAATGTGTTCATAACTTTAAGTAAATTATGGATGACATGTAATATAACTGGCGGAATTACAAATGCAATTTTTATTAGAGGAATGCTCGAAGGTTTAAATGATTTGTCAAATGAATTACTATTTGGTGTTCCAATTTTATATTTTGGAATCGGATTGAGCAGTAAAATGTTAGCATCATATAGTGCATATAAATTTAAATATTGCAAAAATAATGAAAAAAAATACAGCGCATATATTATAAATGGGCTTGCAGGAATATCAAATGCGCCACTAATGTTAACTCCTTTTTATTATTTTGATACATTTATATCAATTAGTTCGATAATATTCGCAAATAATACAACAGAACAAACATTTGAACACCATAAAAATAATTTGTACAAAGATAGTAAACTTATGTCATTCATGTATGGTATATTTTTACCGACAGATTTTGGTACCATTGCCGGAAATATATTCACGTGCATGCATAATTTTAATGATTTTCACAAAATGAATGAAAATTATAAAAATAAAAATTATGATTTATATGGTGACGCATTAAATTTTTCATTAAATACAGTCAGTCCAATAATAAAAATTTCGAAACATTTTTCTGAAAAATAAAAATTAAATTTATCCATATCATTATTAATTATTAACCATCATGACTTTTTGTAAAAATAAACTAAGTAAAGGCATACCATTTGTCATAAAGCGCCACATTTATCCATAATTTGCGCTATATTTTAAATAACTAACGCCTAATAAAATATAAGTGACAATCATAGTTAATATTAAATTTATATTTGTGCATAAGTTAACTATATTTATTAATGACATCATACCATGAAGCTTATCATCAAATGCATATTTCCATTTCCAATTTAAACGTCCACAGTCATTTACTTTTGTGCATGTTTTAGATGTATTACTTACATATTTTATATACATGTGAAACATGTGTAAAACATATATTGCATTGAGAATCATAACTAAATTAACAGGCAATGCCATATTTTTTCGTTCGATAAATGTCATTGTCAATATAAATAACATAACTGGTTGTGCATAAATTAATATTGGTCCAATAAGTGACGCAAATTGATTATTACCGTTAACATAATCGATATCGGACCACATTAAATATTCAACCAACTGAATTAACGATGTAAACATAAAAAATATTGAAATGATTTTATTAATATGCTCACTTTTTTATTACCAAAAATTATTAGTAATATACTCATGATCATACAAATACATTTAATGATATTTCTTTCGAAAAACACATATTATATATTGCACTATATTATACACGTTTAAAAAATTATTTATAAATTAAAAACATATAAAAGCGTCATACCAAATATTAAAATAATACAAAATGGATATAACCGAAAATAATTTATTTGACTACAATGCTAACATTAAAAAAGCATATGGCAAGTTCATTAAACATAAATCGTTTAATAAAAAATACATTGATTTATTCGATACAATAACCAAAATATTGGAACCATATGAAATAAAATTATACGTCAGCACAATGAATTTAATCAACATCATTCAGCAAGAAAACATAAGTGACGATGATTTACATGAAAAGTATGTCACGTATGGAAGTGATATTTATCATACAAATACAAATATAATGATAGAAATAAAAAATTTCGATGATTTATTTAGCGTCATGTTTTTTATTGATAAAGAATGCATTTTGTCATTTTTTGCTGAAATTAAAATATGTTATGACAATACTAAACTAGCAAATATTAGTGTATCATTTTATGACAACGATAAATGTTTTACGTCAGACGATAATAATCATAGTGATGAATTTATTAAATCAAAAAATGACTTTTTTACAGGTGCAACTAAACGCACGCATACTAACATATACGTCGACTATTTACAATTATGTGATGATAATCAACAAAAATATATGTTGACACAAATAAATAACTCGCCGAGTGAAAAAGAAACGTTAATGGAAAATGAAATTAATGAATTAAAACATAAAATAATAAATCTTGAATATGAGTGTATCAATGCACAAAATGATAATAATATAATTAATGACTATAATAAACAATCGCAAGTATTGATATTATCACAAAGATTTCGCAATGAACATAAACGCAATAAACAGTTACAAAATAAAATTAATATTATGAACAGACCGCATACTTTAAATACACAAATTATTTATTATTTTTTATGGGCAAATGCATTATTATATGGCTTTTATTTTATGAGCATTATTAATGATTTAGCCAATGTACATTATTGAAAACATAAAATACATAAGTTAAATATTATTAATTACAAAAAAATAAAATTAATAATTAAATCGTAACAATTATTAAAAACTTATTTAGATAAACGAATATTGTGGTGGATAGGTCATTTAAACATAATTTGCGAACATAAAATAAAATTAATACTATAAAGATGCCATATAAACACGATACACAAACACAAAATAAAATTAATGATAAACATTCGCGTTATATAATTAATGGTAAACATTCACGTGATAAACATCCACGTAATAAAATTGATATGAACAATAGATTGTCTACATTAAATGCAGAAATTGTCATTCTTATTTTTAGCACTACATATTGTTTATTATATAGGCATTATCCATGATTTAATAACCGGACGTTATTAAAATTGAAAATTAAACATAATATAAACTATTTATTTAAACATTACTAAATTAACTAATTTAAGTATGAATATATCGAGTGAAGATTTAAAATGTCCAATAACCAAATGTTATTTTAGAGAACCTGTTGTAGCAGAAGATGGTTTTACTTATGAAAAAAAAGAAATCCAAAGATGGTTTATAAAAAATAAGTCGAGCCCTTGCACAAATATTGAACTAAAACATCTTAATTTACACGATAATATTTTTATGAAACAAACCGTTGACGCATATTTAAAACAACATCCTGATGAATTACAAAATCAGTATGCTATTGACATAACATCATTTGAACAGTTAAAACAAATGAACACAATAAAATTATCGTTGATTGAATCAGATAATTTAAATAAAATATTATCTAAAATTTCCGAAGATGAATTACAATTTTTAATGAAACATGTTAACGATTCAGATGATTCTCAATTGTTATTATTGTTAATGGTGTGTAAAAACTCATCGGCACTAATTATTAAAAATATAATTAAATTTTATGATAGTAATGATATAAAAATTACGGGTGCTGATGCCACATATGGTCATAACATGATATTCAATTTATGCCTCAATAAAAACATGACAATAGAATTGTTTGATTATTGTGTTGGTATATATGATAAATATGATGTGGCTTTCGATTCATTAGCTCTTAATAAATGTAATATATTGCATGTATTAGCAGATAATTCAAAACCAAACGAAATATTATTAATTCATGTTTTTGAAATATTTCTCAATAAAAAAAAATTATGTGACACCGATAAAAATGGCATGAGTGCAATACATTTTATATTTCAAAATCCAAACATAATAAATAAAACATCAGAATATGTATTATCTACATGTATTAGACATAATGTGAATATAAATATTGAAAATGTTGACGGTATTAAACCTATACATTTTTTATGTATGAATACGATGACTACGCCAAATATGATGAAAAATATTATAAATGTTCATAGTGAAAATAATTGGGACGTTAGAATTCCATACACATCACAATTTGGACCAGCTTCTTTAATGTTCATGATATGTGAAAATATTAATGCAGATGATGAAATAATACGTTATATAATTGATTATTATGTTAAAAATAATTTTCCACTCAACGAATCTACATCAAAAAAAAATATGTTGATTCATTTTCTTTGTAAAAATGAAAAAATATCAGATGAAACGCTAATGTATGTTATTGATCATAATATAGAAAATAATTATGATATAGATGAAAAAAACAGTGACGGATGGACACCGTTTAATTACGCATGCCTTCACTCATCTCAAAAAATAGTCAGTTATTTCATATCAAAAAATGTTGATTGTCTCAGCACAGTAAAAAACGGTCAAGGGTATCTCGACTTATTTACATTGATGAAAAATAACGCCAAAATTAATAAAAATAAAACTACACCACTTACAAATTTAATGAATTATATGTTTAATGGTATTCACCTTAGTTCAGAAGATATAAATAATTTATATACAGATAATGTAAACACAGAAGAAAACACAGAAGAAAATACAGAAGAAAATACAGAAGAAAATACAGAAGAAAATACAGAAGAAAATATAGAAGAAAATACAGAAGAAAATATAGAAGAAAATACAGAAGAAAATATAGAAGAAGATGGTGAAAATGATGGTGAAAATGATGGTGAAGATGAAGAAAATATAGAAAATACTGAAGAAGATGAAAATTTAATTTCAGAAAATAAAATTAAAATAACATTTAAAATGACAACATATGTAAACAATGATGAACAATCAAATGACGAAGAATAGTCAAATGACGAAGAACAACAAACGGAATCACTTAACGATTTGATGAATAACAAATAATTTAATTTATAAAAAAAATAAAAATAAACATTTTTATTTATAATACCAATACCATGTTCCACGTGGTGCCGTGCATTTTTCATGTTTTTGACAAGCATCTCTCCATTTGATAATTTTAAAAACTTTCCAAAATCTGATTCAATGATGCCCATAATTTAACTATCAATAAAATATGCAGTTTTTCCAATATAATCAGTTTGGTATGTATTGAATTTTATATTTTTGGTCCGAACGAATTTTCCATGTTTGTTCACAAACATCATCATCGTTAAATCCATGTTCATCATATTCATGAATTTTTTTGACACTTCCACCTGTCTCAATACGAAGTCTATTTTCTTCATCATATTCGACGAGTCCAATTGTTTGTCCATCCATATTCTCAATAATTTTGCCAACATAATTCGATTTTTCAATAAGTTTCCAAATTGTGTTTTCTTCTATTTTTTTCAAATATGAACCTGAATTTAATTTCCAAAAAGTTTCTTCATCTGCAATGATCTTGTAATGTTCTACAATATTTTTTATTTTAATGTAACGTCCAATATAAGGATGTTCAACAGTGTTCAAATTATCTTTAACATAAGAATATGTAGCCATCATAAAATATTTAGTGTAGTTGTTATATGTTTTATAAATTAACATTTGATTTATAAAATGTTAATAATTTCAATTTTTATCATGTTAATAATTTCAATTTTTATCACAAATATTGTATTTTTAATAATTATGTTGTCGTATAAATTCCACGAAGCGCAGAATTTTTAAATGCAAAAATAGTTCTCGACACCGGAACTAAAAAAATATATAAAGAAAATATTAA
>Ga0209092_10000017_pt1 | contig 134918 bp, 117 predicted proteins | sample FraStrMetagenome_FD_187446 | JGI IMG/M metagenome (GOLD analysis project Ga0209092, IMG submission 187446) | Marine eukaryotic phytoplankton communities from Arctic Ocean - Fram Strait ARC3M Metagenome (SPAdes) (version 2) | ecosystem: Environmental > Aquatic > Marine > Oceanic | place: Fram... | reverse complement strand
TCAATGTTGCCTCTGCCCTGCTTGCGCGCAAGGCCGCGGATGAGTTCGCCACGCCCGAGCGCCCGCGCTTTGTTGCCGGCATTCTCGGGCCCACCAGCCGCACCGCCTCCCTGTCGCCCGATGTCAACGACCCCGGCGCACGAAATGTCACGTTTGACCAGCTGGTTGAGAACTACACCGAATCCACCCACGCACTGATCGAAGGCAGCGTGGATCTGATTATGGTTGAGACGATCTTTGATACGCTAAATGCCAAAGCGGCGCTTTTTGCGGTGCAGCAGGTGTTTGAAGAGCTGGGCATAGAACTTCCCATTATGATCAGTGGCACCATTACCGATGCCAGCGGACGAACTCTGTCCGGGCAAACCCCTGAAGCATTCTGGAACTCTGTGCGCCACAGCAACCCAGTTAGTGTTGGCTTAAATTGCGCTCTGGGCCCCAAAGAGCTACGCCCTCATCTGCTGGAAATTTCCACGGTGGCCAACACCTTGGTTACCGCCCATCCCAATGCCGGCCTGCCCAATGAGTTTGGTGGCTACGATCTGGATCCCGTGAATATGGCTGAGACGGTGGCGGAGTTTGCCAGTGCTGGCCTGCTAAATATTGTGGGTGGTTGTTGCGGCACCACGCCGGAGCATATTCGCGCCATTGCCGATGCTGTGGCCACCATAAGGCCTCGACAGATTCCCACCATCGAGCCCGCCTGCCGCCTCTCCGGTTTAGAGCCCTTTACCATCACCTCTGAGTCACTGTTTGTCAATGTGGGCGAGCGTTGTAATGTCACCGGCTCGGCAGTTTTTAAGCGCCTGATTCTGGAAGAGAATTACGATGCCGCCTTGGCGGTTGCCCGCCAACAGGTGATTAATGGCGCGCAGATTATCGATGTTAATATGGACGAAGGCATGCTCGAGTCACTGCCTGCTATGGTCACCTTTTTAAATCTGATTGCCTCGGAACCGGAAATCTCTCGCGTGCCGATCATGGTCGACTCTTCAAAATGGGAAGTGATTGAAGCTGGCCTCAAGTGCATTCAAGGCAAGTCAGTGGTCAACAGCATCAGTCTCAAAGAAGGTGAAGCTGAGTTTATTGAAAAAGCCAAACTGTGCAAAAAGCATGGTGCTGCGATTGTGGTGATGGCCTTTGATGAAGATGGTCAGGCCGATAACCTCGAGCGTCGCCAGCAAATCTGTCAGCGCAGCTACGATATGTTGGTCAATGAGATTGGTTTCCCCGCCGAAGATATTATCTTTGACCCCAATGTGTTTGCAGTGGCTACGGGTATTGAAGAACACAATCGCTATGGTCTCGATTTTATTGAAGCCAGCGGCTGGATTAAACAGAATCTGCCCCATGCGCTGATTAGTGGCGGTATCTCTAATGTCTCGTTCTCGTTCCGGGGCAATAACCCCGTGCGCGAAGCCATTCACTCGGTGTTTCTCTACCATGCTATTCGCGAAGGCCTGAGCATGGGCATTGTTAATGCCGGACAGCTAGCCGTGTATGACGACCTGCCAACTGAGCTGCGCGATATTGTTGAAGATGTGGTGCTATTCCGCACTCCTGCGGGCACTGATAACCTGCTCGCCATTGCCGATAAGTACCGCGGTGACGGTTCTACTCAAGCCAAGACTGAAGATCTAACCTGGCGCGAAGGCAATGTGAATCGTCGCCTTGAGCATGCGCTAGTAAAAGGCATTACTGAGTTTATTGAAGAAGACACCGAAGAGGCTCGCCAGGGCGCTGAACGCCCCCTGCATGTCATCGAAGGCGCGCTGATGGACGGCATGAATATCGTCGGCGACCTGTTTGGCTCAGGCAAAATGTTTCTGCCGCAGGTGGTTAAATCGGCCCGCGTCATGAAGCAGGCCGTAGCCTATTTACAGCCCTATATTGAAGATGAGAAAGATGCGGCTGCTAGTGCCAGTGGCAAAATCTTAATGGCCACGGTTAAAGGTGATGTGCACGATATTGGCAAAAATATTGTCGGCGTAGTGCTGCAGTGCAATAACTATGAGGTGATCGACCTCGGCGTAATGGTGCCCGCGCAAAAGATTTTGGATGCGGCTAAAGAACACAATGTAGATATTATTGGCCTGTCTGGTCTGATTACTCCGTCTCTTGATGAGATGGTGACATTGGGTAAAGAGATGCAACGCCAAGATTTTAATGTGCCACTGATGATTGGTGGTGCTACCACCTCCAAGGCCCATACTGCGGTTAAAATAGCCCCCGGCTATAAAAATAACCAGGCTATCTATGTATCTGATGCATCTCGTGCTGTGGGCGTGGCCAGTAAGCTGATCAGTAAAGAAAACCGCAATGACTTTATCGCCGAGATACAGCTCGACTACGATGCGGTAAGACTGCGCACCGCTAATAGAACCCCAAGGGGAACACTTTTTGCCTATTCCGATGCGGTTAAGCAAAAGCCTCAACTTAACTGGCGCGACTACCAGCCGGAGATTCCCAATCAGCTTGGGGTTACTGTGCTGGATGATTACCCGCTGGAAGCACTGGTGCCCTACATCGATTGGACACCATTCTTTATTACCTGGGATCTAGTGGGCAAGTACCCGAAGATATTAAACGACGAAGTGGTCGGCGAAGCCGCAACCAATCTGTTTGCCGATGCCCAGGCACTGCTCAAGGATATTATCGACAATAAGCGCTTAACAGCGCGGGCTGTCTTTGGGCTGTGGGAGGCCAATACGGTCAACCATGATGATATTGAAGTCTATGCATCCGATGGTTCAACAACGGCCACACTGCACCAGATTCGCCAGCAAATACAAAAGCCCGGCGCCAGCGAAGAACTCGCCTCGCTCGCCGACTTTATCGCGCCCAAAGAAAGCGGGTTAACCGACTATATGGGCGGCTTTGCCGTCACCACCGGTATTGGCGCCCACGAGCTGGCTGCCGAGTACGAAGCCCAGCATGATGATTACAACTCTATTATGGTCAAAGCTTTGGCCGACCGATTGGCAGAGGCGTTTGCCGAACATCTGCATCATCGCGTGCGTACTGAATACTGGGGCTATGCCACTGACGAAGCGCTGGATAATGAGGCGTTGATCAAAGAGAAGTATCGCGGCATTCGCCCAGCACCAGGCTACCCTGCCTGCCCGGATCATACCGAGAAGGCTTCGCTATTTAAGCTGCTGAATGCGACCGAGCATACAGGTCTGGAATTAACCGAAAGTTTTGCCATGACCCCGGCGGCAGCGGTTAGCGGCTGGTACTTTGGCAACCCAGATGCAAAGTATTTTAATACAGGTAAGATTGCCCCTGATCAGGTAGAATCGCTGGCTCAACGCAAAGGGTTTTCACTGCCTGATATGGAGCGTTGGTTGACCCCTATTCTCAATGATTAGACAGGACATCCGGTGACTGACGAGAAGAAATCAATCAGGCCCAGCTTAGGTGCGGTGGTAAAAAGTATTTTGGCTGCCGGCATTGGCGTGCAGACCGATAAGAATCGTGAGCGCGATTTCACGACAGGCAGCCCGCTGACTTTTATTATCGGCGGGTTTGTTTTTACCGCTCTGTTCATAGCAACCATAGCTACAATAGTAGGGTTTGTACTCAGTAGTAATTGAAAAGCGCAGTTTTTCATCCTGAGTAAAACGAACGATCCCGTCCTGCATCGCCACTATAAAAAAACACCTTCAAGCAGCCGTCCAGAGATCCTTCAGTCCCTGCGCTATATCAGGATGACATTGGTGCATCGTCATCCTAAACAGGACAAAAAAAGGCCACCTTACAAAATAAGGTGGCCTTTCAGTTACTGCTAATAACCCTTAGAAATTGTACTTAGCTTGCAGTGCAACATTCATTGGACGGTTAACAAAGGCGTAGTAAGAATTGCCACCGCCACCTGTCAGAGTTCCACCCAATGGCGTGTTGCCACCGAAGTTAATCACTGTCTCGTCGGTAAGGTTGCGGCCGATCAGAGCAACTTCCCAAGCACCTTCATTATCACTCAATGAAACGCGAGCACTAACCTGAGTGGTGGCATCTTGTTTGGTGCGCGGATCAAGGTTTGCGGCGTAGATGTACTCATCCATATAGACCAGATCAACCGATGCATTAAGTACCAAGCCCTCGGCTATATCACCGATCCAGGCTGCACCAATGTTAGCTTGCAGTTCAGGGGTGTACTCTTTGCGCTGTCCAGACACATCACAGAGTCCTGCAGCGACAGTTGAGTTAGCCGTCTGACCAAAGTAGCACTGTGAGTTAGGGAACTTGTCATAGTTGAAATCAAGATAAGCTGCCGACCCCGTCAATGTGACGTTTTCTGATACAGCCCAACGGCCATCAGCTTCAAGGCCCTGTACCGTGGCTTCACCCGCATTGGTCACGTTAAAACCTAGGGTTCCGTCAAACTGAGAGACCTGCAGATCGCTGTACTCTGTCATATACAGAGCAACATTAAGCTCTGCAGCGCCATCGGCTAGAGTCATTTTTGAACCCAACTCAATGCTGGTGGCCTCTTCGCGATCAAATTCCCAGCTACCGGTAATCTGGTTGCCGCTTTTTTGACCGTTAGTCACAGCTGCATCAGGGTGTCCGTTGGAGCGCGCATCAAAGCCACCAGATTTAAAGCCTTTGGTCCACGTGAGGTAGGCCATGGTGTCTTCATTAGCATCCCATTCAAGTGTTACTACGGGCGTAAATGAACTGTCATCCAGGTCACCTGAGATGGGTGTATAGGCTTCAACGGCAAAAATACCATAGAGAACATTGTAGGCCCCAGAAACCGCGTCAACAGTAGCCGGAGACTGTAACTGACCACCAAATGCTGCATTGGCTCGATGCAGCTGCGAACGAGTCGCATCCTTTGTTTCCTGAGTATAACGTCCACCAATGGTTAGACGTAGATCGTCTGACAATGTCCAGCTACCCTGTGCAAAAGCGGCCCAGACATCCCCTTCCTGGTTAAAGGTACGGTCAGTAGACGAACCCGGTGCAAATGGCACTAGCGCGTTAGCGCCAAGCAGTGCTAGCGCAGTGCTGATCACGGTTGGATCGGGCAGAATTATCGAATCCTTATACTTTAACTCGGTCGACTGAAAGAAAAGACCGCCAATATAGTCAAAGTCACCACCTAAATCGGAGGTAAAACGCAATTCCTGACTAAACTGCTCGTATTCTTCCTGACGCGTAGCGTTAAAAACCGTGGCGCCGGTAAAGTCACAGTCACAGTTCTCATCAAACTCATACTCGGCAAAGCCGGTGATCGAGGTTAGCGAGAAACCTTCCATATCCCAGTCGACAGACAGTGTTGCAACACTGACTTCGTTATCACTGAAATGGCCATTGCTGTCAGCGCTGAAGTTTAGCTCTGCCTCTACTGGGTAAGCCTGCAATGCATTCAATGTGGCAATATGCGGTGGTGTACCAATACTGTTATAGACTTCCATATTACGGCCGACGGTGTCGAACGTTGAATGAGATACTTTTAAGTTTGCAGTCACATCTTCATTTACGTCCCAGCGCAATGAACCACGAATAACCTGCTCATCTTCGTTTTGCTCATCCTGCTGCGAAACAGTGTTAAACACATAACCATCGAGTGAGCGATCTAGAACCGCTATGCGACCGCTAAGACTGTCAGTAATAGGGCCAGACAAGACTAGGCGTACATCTTGCTCACCATGATCCGGCTCATACAGCGCTGTAACCGACCCTTCGAAGTCATCGGTAGGCTTGGCACTGACTTGGCTAACGGCACCGGCGATGCTGTTTTTACCGAATAAAATACCCTGTGGGCCACGCAGCACTTCAACGCGCTCCATATCCATCATTGGGATCCGAGCTAGCTGGTCGCGACCGAAGAAAATACCGTCGTTATAGATACCCACAGACTGTTCAAAGCCCGGGTTAATACCAGAACTGATACCACGAATAGTCACGGTGGTAGAAATACCGGTTTCGTTGATACTGAAGTTAGGCACTAGTTCCGAAAGGCCCTGCAGATCTACGATGCCTGCATTGGACATTTTCTCTGCGGTTACGGCGGCAACCGAGACTGGAACATCCTGCAATGACTCTGAGCGCTGTTGCGCTGTCACGACAATTTCTTCAAGTAAGGCTGCATTGGATACGGTAGCCGAAGCAGAAATAGCGACGGCTAAGATTGATTTAGATAATAATTTGTTCAAGACGACTCCCCATGAGTTCTTATGGTCCATTTTTACGTACGAAGGTACATTAGGATTTATTTTGGATATTGCGACTCTTGACTGAGCGTCTATTAATTAGCTCGGCTAAAGCCGCTTTTGAGTTAAAAAGAAATGGCAATCAGACCGCTATAAAGCGGCCTGACATGATTTCTGAGGCGCAATTTACAGCGTTTGAAAGTCTGCTGCAACTAGTTCTTCAGCATAATTGGAATCGGTAATTACGCTTGCCAAATAGGCTAAATTGCGGGTTAGGATTTGGCTTGAAAAGAAGCTCGCGGTTTTTATTTTTTGACCATAAAAAGGATCATTAGAACCCTCATCAATATGTTTCTGTGCCGCTGCCGCCAACTTAACGAGTAGCCAAAAAGAGACGCTATTACCAAATAGCATCAAAAAGTTGTACGCCAATGAAGGTGATTTGGCGCTATTAGCCAACACATAATCCAGCGCCTGCTGGCACTGTTCGATGGTAGTTGCCAACGCCGAAGCCAAGTCTTTAACTGCACCAGTGGCAGACGAGGTTTCAGAGACTGTCTGTTGCATATCTGCAAGTAACCGAGCAATGGTTTCACCGCCGTCACGCAGACATTTGCGGCCGACAAAATCCAGCGCCTGAATACCATTGGTGCCCTCATAGATAGGCAAGATACGAGCATCGCGCATATGCTGGGCAGCTCCGGTCTCTTCGATAAAGCCCATACCTCCATGAACCTGCACTCCCAATGAGGTGCTCTCCATGGACACTTCGGTACACCAGCCTTTAACCAGAGGAGTCATCAGTTCCACTAACAGCGCATCAGCAGCGCGCTGATCGGCATCGGGATGACGATGGCTACGATCTTCCGCAGCAATCGTAAAGAACGACATAGCGCGACCAGCTTCGGTCAGTGCACGCATCTGCATAAGCATACGCTTAACATCTGGGTGATGAATAATAGGGGCATTGCCCTCGACGCCCTGCACTTTACCCTGCACGCGATCTGAGGCATAAGCTACGGCTTGCTGGTAGGCGCGCTCGCCAATACCAATACCCTGATGACCCACGGATAATCGGGCATTGTTCATCATGCTGAACATGCACATTAGGCCCTGATTTAAGGGGCCAACTAGATAACCCACTGCACCGCCGTTGTCACCAAAGGCCATGGTACAAGTAGGACTACTATGAATACCAAGTTTGTGCTCTACGCCAACAGGTTTTACATCGTTGCGCTCACCCAGGCTGCCATCGGCATTTATAAGGTATTTGGGTACCAAGAAGAGCGAGATACCATGGTTTCCTGCAGGCGCATCTGGCAGTCGCGCCAGTACTAGGTGGATCACGTTGTTGGCGAGTTCGTGGTCGCCCCAGGTAATGTAAATTTTTTGTCCACTGACCAAGTAATGATCTCCCTCGGGGACGGCTTTGGTTTTTACCGCTGATAAGTCAGTGCCCGCCTGCGGCTCGGTCAGATTCATAGTCCCGGACCAATTACCGGAAATTAGTTGGCTCAGATAGGTTTGTTTTTGCTCGTCGGTACCATATAGGTTCAGGGCATGAATAACCCCCCGAGTTAGCATGGGTAGTAAACTGAAGCCTAGATTAGCCGACTGTAGCATCTCCTGTACCGCCACATCGATAACACCGGGAAATCCGGCACCATCATATTTGGTATCACCACTTAAGCAGCACCAGCCGGCGTCGACCATCTGTTTGTAAATACCATCTAGCATAGGCGCAGTCACCACTGTGTCCTCATGCAGATGCGCGGGCTGTGTGTCGGCCTCCCAATTGCTAGGCGCTACAACCTCTTCAAAGAACTTTGCCGCCTCGGGCAAAATAGCCTCGACCATATCGCTGCTGGCGTCTTCATAGCCGGGCAAGTTGCTGTGCTCGTCGTAACCAACCAGCTCTTCTAAAATAAAGGAAATGTCCTTTTGCGGTACTTTATAAACAGTCATATATCTGTAGGCTCAATAAAACTTGTAGGGGACAAGTATTATCATCTGGCAGCGCCCTGTAAACCAATAACAATGACTAATCGGTTCAATCGTTGCATCTATACTGAGGTTGTTGTCATAGATTGAGGCTGCCATTGAAGGCGCCTCTGTTCAGTTCGCGCAGACACTCTGAGCCAGACTGGTTGCAAACCACAGCATTGAAGTAATGGCACTTGTTTGGGCACTTAGGATCAGATGATCTGAGCCCGCGAACTGGGTTCCTTCCAGTCACCCTGTTGATTGGATATAGCACAAACGTTTGGCTGATCCGGCACCTAAACTGCTACTGCGCCAGGGTTATAAGAAGGTTTGGTAACTGTGTATGCCCAGTAGGCAAAAAGAAATTGAAATGGCATGCGCAACCATAGAAATTCGTAAGGAATATCGGGAAATGCCTCGGGGGTCATCAACATATAAATATTGGCTGGATACACAGCAACCAAAAGGGCAATCAGGCTCCAGCCAGCAACAACCCGCAGTCTCGGGATCAATACGCCAACACCGCCAGCGATCTCAAAGAAGCCACTAATATAGACTGCTTCCAGATGCAGGGGCAGCGCGGGGGGCATAATCCCCAGATAGAAACCGGGGTTTACAAAATGGTCCACACCCACGTTAATAAAGAATGCAGCCAGCCCAAACAGCACCAGTTTTGGCCACCAGCCATAAGGTAATTGCAGTAACGCCAGCATATTTTTTATCATTGTTTTAACCTATTATCGCGTTTTAAAGTTGCTCGTTAAAGCACGCCTATTGAACCAAATTCTTCGAGCAGCCGGGTCGCCAATGCTCTTTGCTCAGCGCGCATATCCACATCGACGCAAAGTCCATTATTCCACTCAAGATATGCCTGAGGGTCTGGGTCGCCGACATTGTTGTAGGTCTCCCAGGCTATATAACAGCGTTCGTAATCTGTGGGGACTTTGTGCACTGCCAGAGCTGCTAACAGCGACTCTATGGTCTCTACTTCACTGTCCATACGTAGCAAGTCGTCTTTATCAAGATGCAGGTACGCGGGCGCGGCGCTGGTAAATGGCTGCCACGTCACCCCTTTGCCAGTGTCTGGGGTTGCTGATTTGGCAAAGTTTGACCAGGCACTCATCATTGTGCTCTCCATCTCGTCACGCGCTGGACCCTCCGGGTAGATATAGTTGCTGATCGGGCCGTAAACAAAGTTGCCGGTGACAAACGCGATATCTGTGCCATGGGCGGCGCCAAATAATCTGGGGAAATCAATAAAGAACGACTCTTGCTGGTGGTCCCAGTCAAACTGGTAGGCATATAGATTTTGGTAGCCAGCTGAATCCATCGCCGCTAGGGCCTGATCCACGCCCTTTAACTTCCAGGCATGGGAACGCAGTCGCACCCACAGCTCGTAGAGTTCGGCGTCTTTAGTATCAATTTTTGGAGGCAGCAGTTTAGTGAAATAATATTTTGCGTCCATAAAGTAGCGATGCATGGCCAACCACAGGGCCACTTCGTCTTTGGTGGAACCCGCAATCACCGGAATATTTTTGGCATACTCGGCACTGGCCAGCGCGGCCAAGGTGCCCTGTTCTGGCACCACAATACCGTCCGCAATGGTCAAGGGAATTGAATCAAAGCGCACACTGCCATCATGGTAGAGCCTCATCAAGTCTGCAGCATCCATGCTCTTGAGCAGGTCGCGCAGTTCTTGGGCACTGTAATCTGACTGAGGACGCTGTAATGCAGTATTAATGATCTGTTCAGTCATTTGCCAACTGCCCCGCTCTATCAGCGGGTTGGCACTGTCTTTATTATAGGCTTCCGCCAAACTGGAACTTGTGGTGTAGCCAGACTGGGAGATGGCGCGGTGAAACAGCCCATCGGCCAAGGGCGAAGCCAGCAGCGTTAATACATTGTGACCACCGGCAGACTCACCAAAAATAGTGACATTGTTGGCATCTCCACCAAACTTGCCAATATTGCTCTGCACCCATTTTAATGACTCGATAATATCCAAAGTGCCAAAGTTGCTGGTCTTGTCCAAGCCCTGTTGTAGATCTTGAATGGCCGGATGGGCAAACCAGCCCAGCGCGCTTAAGCGATAATTGGTAGTGACCACTACAACATCCTGACTGGCCACCATTTTACTGAAGTCATAAAAATCTTTGAGTCCGGTGGTGTTGCTGCCTCCATGGATCCAGAACATCACTGGGTACTGTTTTTCTGCAAAATCTACCGGGGCTTTTATATCCAGGTATAAGCAGTCTTCGGAGCCAACAATACCATCGCCATCGGCACCGCCGTAACGGCTGGCTAATTGCACACAGCCGTCGGTTTCGCGCTCGATAATAACTTGTTCGGGGCTATTGAGTGTTCGTGGAGCCTTCCAGCGCAGATCAGCTAGGGGCGGCTGGGCAAAAGGAATATCAAACCAGGACACCAATGCTGGGTCTGAAATCTGACCCTGAGTAATGCCGGTTGATGTGCCAATTCTGTGCTCGGCGAGGCGCTGAGGTTCCATCTCGGGGGGCTGAAACAGGCTACAGGAAGCAAGTGATAATGAGATAACAGTAGTAGTGATAAGGCCGGCAATCGATTTCATATTGAGCTTCTTTTTTTATTTTTTAACCGCGCTTTTTAGCCACAGTGGCAATGTATGTCTCAATTATTAATACGAACGCCAAAGCTTATGCGATCAACAGTCTGGATGGAACAGAAATCACTGTTCCGGGCCGAGAAGCAATAATCTTAGTGACACTCCCGAACGGCATCAGATAACCGGAAAATATCCCCCGAAACGCCGGATGACTCCCCTCTGCCGCGATCCAGGGTCTCTTGCCACTCCTAGAAGTTTATTTTCCTTCAGAAGAAAACTGCAGGCTGGCCAGTCTGGCGTATAAATCGCTGGACTTCAGCAGCTGCTGATGGCTGCCCTGAGCCACTTTTTGACCACCATCCATCACTACAATCAAGTCCGCGTGCAAAATGGTGGCCAGGCGATGAGCAATAATGACAGTGGTGCGGCCTTTCATCAGCTTATCCAGCGCTAGCTGAACCTTATATTCACTTTCAGCATCCAGCGCACTAGTGGCTTCATCTAACAACAGAATGCGCGGGTCTTTTAACAGCGCACGGGCAATGGCAATACGCTGGCGCTGACCGCCAGAGAGACGCACGCCCTGCTCGCCCAGATCGGAATGATAGCCCTCGGGAAGTCGACGAATAAACTCGTCCGCATGGGCAGCTTCCGCGGCGGCGATAACCTGATCATCGGTGGCATCCGATTTACCATAGCGGATGTTGTACATCACATCACCGGTAAACAGCGTAGGCTGTTGTTGTACCACCGCAATCTGCGCGCGTAAATCCGTTGGGCTCAACGCTCGAATATCGGTATCGCCAAAATAAACCGCACCCTGTTGGGGGTCATAAAAGCGCTGAATCAAATCAAACAATGTCGACTTGCCTGCGCCCGAGGGGCCCACCAGCGCAATGATTTTATCTTTGGCAATCTCTAGAGAGAAATCAGTTAACGCCGGTTGTTCAGGTCTTGAGGGATAGCAAAAGGTAAGGTTTTTTAAATCTAAAACTGCCGGTAGACGAGTCACATCCTCTGGATTATCAACAGCCAAAATCTCATTGTCTGCATGCAGCAGCTCCATCAGGCGCTCGGTCGCGCCCACTGCTCTTTGTAACTCACCATAGACCTCTGATAACGAGGCCACACCAGTGGCCATTAGAATCGCATAAAAAATAAATGCGCCCAACTCACCGCCACTCATATTGCCATTAATAACATCGGTACCGCCAACCCACAGCATCGCCGACAGTGCGCCAAACACCAGCAAAATAACCGCGGCCATTAAGATGGCTCGCTGACTCACGCGTCGCTTTGCCACAGCAAAGGCGCGCTCAACCTCCGCCGAAAATGCACGCTTCTCTTGTGCTTCCTGAGTAAAGCTCTGCACAGTTTTAATATGCTGAATAATCTCACCGGCGTAGGAGCCTACTCCTGCAATGGTGTCCTGACTCTCTCTGGACAGACTGCGCACCTTGCGCCCAAACACCAGTACTGGCATCAGTACTACCGGCACAGCGACCACAATAATTAAGGTCAATTTAATATTTGTAACCAATAACATAATCAGCGCACCGGTAAAGCTGATTGCACTGCGCAGTGCAATAGAGACAGAGGAGCCAATAATAGATTGCAGCAATGTAGTATCAGAGGTAAGCCGCGACATAATGTCACCGCTGCGGTTGGTTTCAAAAAAGGCCGGATGCAAATCAACAATATGATCGAACACCGAGGTGCGAATATCTGCACTGACACGCTCACCCAGCCAAGAGATAAGATAAAACCGAATATAGGTCCCCATCGCCATCAGCACCGAGGCAATAAGTACAAAGAGAATCGCAACATTTAGCTGAGACTGGGATTGCTCGGCAAAACCCTGATCAATCACCAACCTTAAACCCTGACCAATCGACAGAGTCACGCCAGCAGTAAAAACCAGCGCCGCCAGAAATATCCATACGCGCACCTGATAGGGCTTTAGAAACTGAAATAGTGCCAGCAATACCGACATTTTTGCTGTCGATTCCTGAACGGTAGAAGCGGGATTACTGTTAATAGGGAGTCACCGTTAATAATGAGCTTGGTTAAGGACGGCGCCGAGTATGACGGTCACACAGAGCAATGCAAGTACAAGCACTACACTAGGGGTTTTGGCGTGCGCGCAAAAAGATATTGAATCAGTGGGATAAAATGCTCAAGAGGCTGGGTTTTAAACTCTGGGTCAAAAGATGGCTGATCCCAGCTGGCACAAAAATCAATACAGTCTTGATAATACGGATGGTCCTTTAATTGATCGCGACTATTGCGATCCTGATCATAATGATGCATCCAGTAATAGCCCTGAAACAACCCATGGTTAAGCACTATCCAGTAGTTCTTCTCACTTACATAGGGCCTAAGCAGAGCCGCAGCAGCCTGAGAGTGGTTAGCCGGTGCTATTACATCGCCAATATCATGAAGCAATGCGCAGGCAATAGTTTCATCGTCTGCGCCGTCATTTTCAGCCCGGGTTGCAGTTTGAAGACAGTGATCTAGACGGCTGATCTGGTAAGGTGAATCGCCATCCATCATGCGCAACCAACTAATCACCCGTTCAGCCTGAGTGGCGATATTGTCGTCATCATGGGCAAAAACCAGATCGTAATCGGCGCGTGTTGCATGCTCCATCGCAGTAAAATCAACCCGTTTAGTCATTTTTAGAATCTCGTTGGCGCTTTAGTAATAGAAGCTTATTGGCAATATTATCCAGCTCAAAATAGGCATCTTGCAAGTGACGTTTAGCGGTCGGCTGAAAAGACTCTCGGGCATGCAATACGCGGTGGGCTGCGACTAAAATAATCTCGCCGCCTTGAAGCCTAAAGGTAGACCTATAATCTTGTTTGGAGTCGGCAATTCTTAAACAGAGTTCATGGTAGGCACGATAAAATTCTTTAATTCCCGATTGCAGTGGATTCATCATCTGCATCAGCTGATTAGAAAAGCGTAAACTGACAATATTGCCCATATTGTCGCAGCGCACCATAGGTGCCACGGCATAGGTTTCGTTGCTGTCATCGAACTGCCTAAAGGCTACCGGAAAGTCACAGAGAATCTGAAAGTAATCTGCATGGTCACTGCGCAACTGCTCCAGTATCGCCCAGCCATCAACGACAATTGAGTCGCCCCCAGCAACCTCATTGTGCAGCATATGCAATGCCTGCACCGACGGCGGAAAACTATAGCTGGCAAAATCATTGTGCGGCGGCAGCCCCAGAGAAGTATGGGCAATATTATAGACATGCCCCTGCACCGACACATTGTGAATACGATCAAACAGCAATTCGCGGATAGGCCCAATCATAGGCGCTAACTGCTCTAACGTCGCAGGGTCTCGGGGCACCTGTTTTAGCAAAATAACGCCAAATTGCATAAAGCTCTCCAACGCTTCAATCGCAACTGTGCTGTTATTTAAGAACAAATCCCAACCAAAGGGCTCCGGCACAAATCCCTTAGACCATAGTTTATATTGTTGTTCCGGCGGTTCTAAAAGAGATTGAATACCGGTGACAGAAAATAGGCTTTGATGATGATCGGGCCAGATAATGCATAAAATATCGTGCGCAAGACTCACCTCTTGGGGTGCTAGGTGCACATCGACATCACTTAACATAAAGCGCTTTTCCTGCGTCTGGACAACCCGGCAATCATCACAGAGGCAGTTATCACGCAACCACAGATTTGGTAATTCATACTGACTGCCATCATCTAGATATAGCAGCACTGAATCATCAACCAACTCAGCGTTGATCGCAGAAGTTTTCATAAAGCCACCCCTAACTCTATCGTTTATTTGCTAAGCTATAAACGGCGAAATTATCATAGATACATCGCCGTCAGAACCAAAATAAACAGGGGGTCCCCATTAGATAAAAATGGGTCGTTTTACGCCACTATTCGATACACTCCTGACACTAGAGTCAAAACAATAATAAATAGGAATAGCCCCAGCATGTATCGTATATCTCTTTTTTTGATCGCCAGTGTAGTTTCTATCGCCATTAGTCAGATCGGCTACACAGCGCGCAATAACTCAATTGTTGTGGACGCCATGCAGGGTGTTCCGCCCGCCCGAGAATCCCAAGTAACCATGAAAAATCATGGCACCTATCCGTTTATGAAATGGTCATTTCGCAATATGGGCGCACCGCTCAATGTCGTGATGATTCCCCGAGAGGGACAGATCGTCGAGCTGTCAGGGCCATCAAGACCTGCGCTTGGACTGCAGCAGTACCCAGATGGCGCGGGCGCGACAATCAGTTTTGATCAGGTGTTTGAACGTAACCATGGTGACGGCGTTGCTATTGTTCAGGGCGCTCACCTACTTCACGAAAAGTATTTCCATGGCTTTAATGAGCACGCTCAGCATATTTGGTATTCGATGAGTAAGTCTCTGGCCAGCACTGCTTTTGGTCTGCTTGTGGCAGAGGGCAAGGTAGACTTAGAGGCATCACCTGCAGAGTACATTCCCGAACTTAAAGGTAGTGGCTTTGAGCGCGTGAGCATCCAACAGGTATTAGACCATGCTACCTCTTTGGACTTTAAAGAAACCTATACTGACTTTGATTCAGACTTTGCCAAATACTATGCACCGGCGCTTAATATGGCGTATCTACCCGGCGCCCGCGATATACAGCCAGATAACGTCGAGGTGTATGGGGTACATGACTTTTTGAGTAAATTTATTAAACCAGATTTAAACCGTGAACCTGGCGATAACTTTGACTACAACTCCAGTAATGCGGATGTCCTAGGCTGGCTCATTGCCCGCATTAGCGGACTGCCTTTCCAAGACTATATCCAGCAACATATCTGGGCCAATTTAGGTACAGAGCACGATGCAACAATTGTGGTCGACAGAGCCTATATGCCAGTAGTTACCGGTGGTATGAATAGCACCCTTAGGGACGCATTGCGCTTTGGCATGATGGTCCGCGATCGTGGTCATTACAACGGCCAGCAGATTATTCCAGCCACCTGGATAGATGAATCATTGAACATCAGTGAAAAATTGCGCAGCAATATGACCAATAATGCCAAGTACGGTGAAGAGCCCTGGCATGCCTATCATAATATGTGGTGGATTCTAGACCCACAGGCTGGCGAGTACTGCGCCGTGGGTATTCATGGACAGGTCATCTACATTAACCGCAAAGCCAATACGGTGATGGCCTGGTTTTCGAGCCAGCCCGGCGCCAGCGCAGTGAAGAACAAACATTTTCGCTCCAAGCTAAAGGCGGCTCGAGCACTAGCCGCTTCACTTGCCCAATAAACGTAATCGAGAAGTTAGTTAGCGCCCTTTTCTGCATGCTGGTAGAGACGATCAATAAACTCACTAAATTGGTCTCTCTCAGTATCGCTAAAGCAGGTTAACAGTGCCTGCTCATAGTCGTAAGACATGGGCACAAGCTCATCATAGACAGCGCCCCCTGTAAGGGTGAGGCGCAACATTGAACGGCGCTTGTCAGCGGGATCAAATGATCGCTCCAGTATCTTGCGCTGCAGCAACTTACTAATAGCTCGGCTAAGAATAGATTTCTCGATCTGTGTCTTTAGGGATACCTCATCTGCTGAGGCGCCCGGATATTCCCCCAACACCGCCATAATTCGCCACTCGGTAATGCTCAAAGCAAACTTAGCACTGTAGGTTTCAGAAATTAGAGCACTGATACGGTTCGACAGAATCGATAACCGGTAGGGTAAATAGCGCTCTAGCTGAAGTATTTTACGGGCTGACTTATTGTTTTTAATCATCTGCTGATCATGCTTGACATTAGTTGTGTTTGCAACCAATAATAGTTGTGATTACAACCAATATTCAATAACCCAGAATTTAGGGACACAGTATGAACGCTAGCACTAAAGACATAGATAGAGATACAGAGCAAAACCCAATGGGCCTCGACGGCTTTGAATTCGTCGAGTTTGCCGCGCCTGAGCGAGGTATTCTAGAGCCGGTTTTTACCATGATGGGCTTTGTCCATATCGCTAATCACCGCTCCAAAGACGTGGTGTTATTTCGTCAGGGCGATATCAACTTTATCATCAACTACGAACCTAGCAGCTACGCCCATTATTTTGCCAAAGAGCATGGTCCCTCTGCCTGCGGCATGGCCTTTCGAGTAAAAGATGCTCAGGTGGCCTACAGCAAAGCTATTGAAATGGGCGCTCAGCCAGTAGATGTGCCCACCGGGCCAATGGAGTTGCGGCTGCCGGCTATCAAAGGCATAGGCGGTGCACCGCTGTATCTTATTGACCGCTATGGTGACGGCAAATCCATCTACGATATCGACTTTGAGTTTATCGACAACGCCGACCTCCACCCCAGTGGCTGTGGCCTCAATGTGATTGACCATCTAACTCACAATGTCTATCGCGGACGTATGGATCACTGGGCCAGCTTCTACGAAGATCTTTTTAACTTCCGTGAAATTCGCTATTTTGATATTACTGGCGAGTACACCGGCCTTAAATCAAAAGCCTTGTCGGCACCAGATGGCAAGATTCGTATACCTCTCAATGAAGAGGCCACTGCCGGCGGCCAAATTGAAGAGTACTTAATCGCGTACAACGGCGAAGGTATTCAGCATATTGCTTTTTCCTGTGATGACATTCTGGCCACCTGGGACCAACTTAAAGCTCAGGGTGTGCCCTTTATGAAAGCACCACCGGAAGCCTATTATGAAATGCTCGACGAGCGCCTGCCCAACCATGGCGAGCCAACCGCTGAATTGCAGGCCAGAGGAATTTTGCTTGATGGTACTACCGAGCAAGGCGACCCTCGACTGTTACTGCAGATATTTTCGGAGACATTGATCGGCCCGGTTTTCTTTGAATTTATTCAGCGCAAACAAGATGAGGGTTTTGGCGAGGGCAATTTTAAAGCGCTGTTTGAATCTATAGAGCGGGATCAATTCAATCGCGGTGCGATTGAAACTGCATAACCATAGCACGGAGGTTTTATGAATATTCAAGGTATTCACCACGCGGCCTATAGATGTAAAAATGCCAAGCAAACGGTGGAGTTTTATCAGCAGGTATTGGCTATGGATTTTCAACTGGCCATCGCCGAAGATCGGGTTCCCTCAACCGGCGAGCCCGACCCCTACATGCACGTGTTTATGGATGCAGGCAATGGCAATGTACTGGCCTTTTTCGAAATACCCCATTCTCCAGATATGGGCGTTGACCCCAACACACCCAAGTGGGTGCAGCATATCGCCTTTAAGGTCGCGAGTATGGATGCATTACTTGAGGCCAAGGCGCGTTTAGAGGCGGCAGATGTGGAGGTATTAGGGCCCATAGACCATACCATTTTCAAATCGATTTACTTCTTTGATCCCAGCGGCCATCGCCTGGAGTTGGCCGCAAATACAGCGCAGCCGGGCATGCTGGAAGAGCTACATAGAGTGGCCCCAGCCATGCTGGATGAATGGGACAGAACTAAGCGCGCACCTCAGCACGCTGCCTGGCTGCACGATGGCGCTAACCCCTTTAAAAAGACGTCGGTAGAAGGAGCAGAGTAATGAAACTTGCCTCACTTAATTTGGGCCGCGATGGTCAGCTAGTGGTTGTTGACAGCCTTATGCAACGCTATGTGACAGCAGCAGATATTGCCCCCACCCTGCAAGCTGCTCTGGATAACTGGAATAGCTGTAAAACAGCACTACAGGACCTCTTTAAGCAGCTGGAAACCGGTCAGATAACCGGCCAAGCTTTTACTGTATCCACCTGCGCCTCACCTCTGCCTCGCGCGTTTCACTGGGCCGATGGCAGTGCCTATGTCAATCATGTAGAGCTGGTACGCAAAGCGCGCAATGCCGAAATGCCTGCGTCATTTTGGACTGATCCACTGATCTATCAAGGCGGGTCAGATACATTTCTGGGGCCCTGTGAAGATATAGCCATGGCTGATCCAAGCTGGGGTATTGATTTTGAAGCCGAGGTCGCGGTGATTGTCGATGATGTGCCCATGGGCGTATCTCCTGAGAATGCACGGGGCCATATCAAGCTAGTAATGCTGGTCAATGATGTATCGCTACGCAATCTAATTCCGGGAGAACTGAGCAAGGGCTTTGGCTTTTATCAAGCTAAACCTAGCAGCGCCTTTTCTCCTGTGGCTGTCAGTCCTGAGACATTAGGCACGGCTTGGGACGGTGCCAAACTGCATCTACCCCTGCGCGCAGTGCTCAATGGTAATCTGATTGGCCAACCCAATGCCGGTGTCGACATGACTTTTGACTTTGGCCAGCTAATTGCCCACGCGACTAAAACGCGCCCGCTGTGTGCCGGTACCATTATTGGTTCAGGCACAGTATCTAATCTTGATCGCTCCAATGGTTCCTGTTGTTTGGCAGAGGTACGCATGCTGGAAATAATAACCAATGGCAGTCCCAGCACAGACTTTATGCAGTTTGGTGATCGTATTCAGATCGATATGCATGACAACAATGGCCACAGTATCTTTGGGCAGATCAACCAGCAGGTTGTCCAATATGTCGATTGATAAAGACCTACAACTCTACTCCTACTACCGCTCCTCGGCAGCCTATCGGGTGCGTATTGCGCTAGAAATAAAACAACTCAGCTACAAAACACTACCCATTAATTTACTTACCAGTGAGCACAGGCAACCTAGGTACTTGCAAACTAACCACCAGGGGCTGGTACCAACCATGATCACCGCGGAGGGAACACTGACCCAGTCTCTGGCGATTATCGAATACCTAGAAGAGCGTTACCCTCAGCCCAGCCTGCTGCCTGAGACCCCTGAGTGTCGCGCCAAGGTGCGTTCGGTTGCCCATCAGGTTGCCATGGATATTCATCCATTAAATAATCCCCGTGTGACCCAGTTTCTCGGGGCCACAATAGGCTTAAATAAGGCGCAGAAACTGCATTGGTATCACCACTGGATTGCGCAGGGTTTTAGTGCCTTGGAAAATAACCTTAAAGCGCTTAACAGCAATGGACAGTATTGCATTGGCGAGACGGTAACCATGGCGGATATCTGCCTGATACCCCAAGTCTATAATGCGCTGCGCTTTGATTGTCCTATGCAGACCTACCCACTGATTAATACCATCTACAACCACTGCAGTGGACTGGCCGACTTTATTGCCGCCAGCCCAGAATCTCAACCGGACTGTCCAGCTAAGAGCTCTTAAAAAGAGCTCTGTCTAAGTGAAGTGCCCTCGTTAAGTGCTATGCGGTGATTTGATCCAACTTGGCGGCACAGATAAAGTCATTGTTAGATAGCCCGTCAATCTCGTGGGTGGTAAAGCTCACCGAACAGTAACCCCAGCCAAAGGCAATATCTGGATGATGGCCCTGACGATCGCCCAACCAGGCAATCATATTGGCCATCTGCACCGCTCTGGCAAACCCTTTAAATTTAAAGCGCCGCGAGATCACCTTGTTGTCACTGGATAATTGCCAGTCAGGGTGTAACTCTTCCAGCAGCGTTTTGGCCTCTGCGGCATCCAGAGCAGCCATGCCGCCCTGACAGGGTTCGCAGGCTTGGTTACTAAGTTCACATACTTGAGTCGTCATTATTTTTTATCCTGTTAGTTGGCATTTATAGCTTGGTTCAAAGAGGCCCAGTGACTGAGCCTGACGGATATCAGCCAGTAAATCTCGGTCGGCGGCTTGAAAAAGATCATCTATATTCTCAAGCACAAAATAAACTGGTTGGTGAATATCGATTCTGTAGGGGGTGCGCAAAATATCAATCACGTTAAATTCTCGGCGCTCGGGCACTGTGCTATTCACACTGTAAATCAGCTCTGTTGGCGATGATGTGAGACCAGAACCCAACGCCTTATATTGTCCATTTTTGACCGTTAAGCCAAATTCAATGGTGAACCAATACAGCCTAATTAGCCAACTGTAGTCAGCGGGCTCAACCTGTTGGCCAATCTTGCCAATGATATTAGAAAAATGGGCAAAACCCGGATCAGTTAGTAGCGGCGTATGGCCAAAGATTTCATGGAAGATATCCGGCTCTTCAATATAGTCATAATCTGCTCTCGAGCGAATAAACGAGGCCGCGGGAAACGTCTTTTCTGCCAGCATATTAAAGAAGCGACCAAAGCCAATTAGCGCGGGAACCGGCGCTACACGCCAACCGCTTAAAGGCATTAAACGCTCCGTAAGCTCTAGGCACTGGGCGATTCGATTAGCGGGCATGTCCAGCAAATCAAGCCCCTTCAGATAGACATCGGCGGCATATTTTTTAGTACTGGAAATCTGCTGGGCATAGAGATCGCGCCAAACAGCATGCTCCTCGGCAGAGTAGTTAATTAGCCCCAGCTCATCTGGTATCTTGGCGATGTAGTTAGTCTTTTTAGCCATCAATTAGCCCTTAATTGCTCGTAATTACTCTTAAAATGGTCTAGCAATTATTATTCGAATTAAGAGGAATTAACTTGCTTTAAAGGTGCCAATTTCATAAAAAACGGCTATATTTACCCATTATTTGTTATTTATAGGAATTTATCATCGATGGCAGAGATTGATCATCACGACCGCAATATTCTTCGTGTTCTTCAAGCCGACGGCAAAATAGGCAACCAAGAACTGGCTGAAAGAGTAAACCTATCTAACTCCCCCTGCTGGCGTCGGGTAAAGAAGTTAGAGGACGCCAAGGTTATCAATGGTTATGTGGCCATGCTCAACCCAAAGAGATTAGACCTCACCGCCATGGCCTATGTGCATATAGCATTGCTTGATCACACCCAGCAAACGATTGAGATGCTGGATGACTTTGTCGCCCATCAGGAACAGATTATCGAATGTTCTTCGATCACAGGCCCCAATGATTATGTGCTAAAAATTATTGAAAAAGACACCGAGAGCCTGGAGCGGTTTATTATGCAAAAGTTACTGCGACTGGGGATCGTTCGTGCATCAACGACAAATCTTATTTTACGCCAAAAAAAATACACCACGGCACTGCCACTCTAACCAATATAGCCCTAGGTCAGTGCCATTTGCTACAATGCCGACACAACAAAACTGCGCCAAATTTGCGATTTGGTTAGCCGAATACAACAGTAGGATCCATTATGCCCACTCAGTACGTTACCTGCGCGCTGTATAAATTTGTCGCACTGCCAAATTATGGCTCCATTCGCCACCCACTATTAAAAGTTATGACCGACAACAATGTCTTTGGCACATTGCTATTGGCTACCGAAGGGATCAACGGTACCGTATCAGGTCTCCGTGAAGATATAGATACCCTACTCGGTTGGCTGGATCAGCAGCCTGGTCTCGAAAATATCGATACTAAAGAATCCTATGATGATGAAATTCCCTTCTATCGCTCCAAGGTCAAACTTAAGAAAGAAATTGTCACTATGGGCATCGAAGGTATAGATCCCAAACAGGTGGTGGGCACCTATGTTAAACCTGCCGACTGGAATGATTTAATCTCTGACCCCGATGTGGTTTTGGTCGATACACGCAATGACTACGAAGTTGAAATTGGCACCTTTAAAAATGCCATAGATCCAAAAACAAAATCGTTTCGCGACTTTCCCGACTGGGCTAAAAATAATCTCGATCGCAAGAAACATAAAAAAGTGGCCATGTTTTGCACTGGTGGTATTCGCTGTGAAAAATCTACTGCCTACATGAAAGAGCAGGGTTTTGACGAAGTCTATCATCTTGAAGGCGGTATTTTAAAATACCTTGAAGAGGTGCCAAGCGATCAAACATTATGGCAGGGAGAATGCTTTGTCTTCGATAATCGTGTGGCCGTTGATCACGACTTAAAGCGCGGCTCATATGACCAGTGCCACGCCTGCCGAATGCCGATTACCGAGCAGGAAAAATTACTGCCAAGCTATGCTGAAGGACTGTCCTGCCTGCATTGCTATGGCACTGTTAGTGACGAGAAAAAGCAGCGCTTTGCACAGCGTCAAAAACAAATAGAACTGGCCAAAGCTAGGGGCGAAGAGCATATTGGCAATGCAGCCACAGAAGCTACAGAGCGCCGCAGGGAAGAAAAGAGAGCTGAGAAAAAGGCCCTTAGAAATCAAGCTAAACCCTAAAGATCAGGCTGAAAAGCCTAAAACAAGCAGACATAAAAAAGCCGCTAATCAATAGCGGCTTTTTACTCTGTCGCTTAGCTTACTGCCTGATATAAGACTGTGTTATTGACTTACCGTCCCACAGGAACGTTTGATTAAGCTCATTCTCACCAATCAGTTCCATGGTGAGTTTATGCCGGGTACCAGCAAAATCTTCAAATGAACTGGCAATCCCAGTTTCAGTCACAACGCCCTCAGCATCAATCGAAAACTCACCAAAACCGAAGTGCTGTTGCATCTCACCTTCAAGCATAAAACTCTGAGAAAAGATAAAGTGTCCGCCACCAAACATTTTAATTTCAGAGAACTCAGCTATTTCGCCACCCTCTTCACTAGCGCGACCCTGCAGTTTCCAAAGACCATCAAACGCAGATGGACTGCCCTGCTGACGATCCCAGGTCTCTACCATATCGTAAACATGACCATTAGATTCTAAGCCTTCGATACTTTGCAAAAAGCCACCTTCGGTCTCCTCAATGTCGAGACTAAAGTGTAAACCCTCTAAAGGGCCATCCTGATTGAAAATAGGTGATTCGATCAACGCGCCATCTTTCCACTCAGTAAGCCCTGCGCCTACATCAGGCTTGGTGGTGTCCTCATGCATAAAGGCGAACATATAGCGATCATTAGAATAGATCTTCATCTGTGCACGTTTAAGAACAGTGACTTCGCCCTTTTCAGTCAATGTAACATCACCCAGTAAGAAGGCACCATCGGCCAGTTCAGTGGTTACAGCCACCTCTTCTTCAGTTGCACAGCCAAGCAATGAGATAATAGCGGCGGTTAAAAATAATGATTTGAAGCTCATGGTTATTGTTCCCTTAGAGTGATTATTAAGTAGGCTTTAGTCGATTCCAGCGCCAAACTAAGCCCAAGGGTCAAATTACTGTACCGAGCAGCTAATTGTCTACCCAACGGACTCCCACTTAACGCTAAATACTGCCATTCACCGCTTTTATCGCCCCCTTCTCCACCCGTAAGTGGATGCTTAGGCAAACAGCGCAGCCAATACAGAGCGCTGCCCCTGAAAAGGACGGCGTCCATGCATGGTTGAGAAATTATCCAGCAGTACCACATCGCCGGTTTGCCAGGGTATATCAAAGGTCAACTTATCGGCCAGATCTATAGCCACAGCCATATCAGTACTATTAATTACCGAGCCATCGCCAAAGCAGATGGACTTTTCTGCGCTGTTACGCGCATCCTGCCAACCGCGAAAGGCGGCAATCAGTTGATTAAAAAAAACACTGCGGCCATCCGCTAGCTGCTTAATGGCTGGCAGCACGGGCGTGGTTACGCGCAGAGTATTATCCGCCTGCCACTGCCATCGATAATTAAGTTTCTTCAGCTTTATCTCTGCCTCAGCCTGAGTTTGCGCGCTAAGGGTACTGCGCCAACTGCGCCCCTGACCCGACTGCATATCATCTTCAGGTGGCATGGTCTGAGAATAGCAAACGCCTTTTTCTTGGCAGGCCGCAACAAAGTCTGGCACCGCAGATTCAAGCTGCTCTAGTAATATATCTGAACGGCAAATAGGTGTAGCACCGCCTAACTGCGCGGCCTGTTCACAGTAAAAAAATAACTTAGATGGGAATACTGGAGTCTGTGCCATCTCGTGATGAAGAAAAATAGAGACCTCTGGCGGTGCCTCATTAGCGGTAAAAACCAGTTCCGTGCGATTGCGCCGCACTGCATTTGATAGCGAGTCTTCGTAAGTAAAACTCGGTTGATTAAAGGCGCGAATAAAACCATCAAAGCTCCTATCATCGGTGACGCCAAAATCACGAAATAAAATTGCACCATGCACGGCCAATTCATCCGCCAACTGATCCATATGCTGTTCGATCCAATCTTTTATGGCATCAGCTGAACCAATTTCTGCAGCGGTATAGACTAATGGAAAGACACCATTGGCATGTTGCTGCTGTTCTGCCAGCGAAATTTTTTGTGCGTTTATAGGCATAAAATGCTGCGCTCTAGTCGTAGATGGAATGGAAAGTATTAAAGGCAGCCTCGCAGAATACACCCGGATCATTAAAGCGACGATTTTGATTAAGCGCAGAGATAGCGGCCATTTCATCATCGTTCAAGCTAAATTCTGATAGGGTTAAATTTTCTATAAGGCGCTGCGGATTACTAGTTTTGGGAATCACCGCGGTACCGCGCTGAATACCCCAGCGCAGAACCACTTGAGCGGCTGTGGCGCCGGTGCGCTGTGCCGCAGCCATAACCACAGACTCTGTCAGTACAGAGTCATTCGCAGTAGCCATATCAATCGAGACATAGGACAGAGCACCTAGGGGTGAAAATGCAGTCACTGCAATACTGTATTGCTGGGCCGTGCGCAGCAGTGCTTCTTGGGTATGGTATGGATGTGACTCCACCTGCAGCATCGCTGGTTTGATGCGCGCATAGCTAATCAGATCATGCAGCAAACTAGCACTGTAGTTACAGATACCAATCTGGCGGGTTAGACCCACCTCAACTAGCATTTCCATAGCACCCCAGGTTTCGCTGAGGGGCACAGCATCGAGCTGCATACCAGGATTTTCTGCCGCTGGGTCAAATAGCCATTCTGGTGGATAGCGATCATTAAAGTCTACGTAGCTGAGGGCAATGGGAAAATGTATTAGATACAGATCAAAATAATCGAGCCCAAGATCCTCAAGAGATTTGCGACAGGCGGCTTCAACATGTTCCTGTCGGTGATAGGTATTCCATAGCTTCGAGGTCACCCAGAGTTCTTCACGGCTGCAAAGACCGTCGGCAATAGCCCTCGCTATGCCCTCGCCTACCTCTTTCTCATTACCATAGTCCGCCGCACTATCCAGATGGCGATAACCAACTTTGATCGCTTGATAAACCGCATCGGCCACCGCGCCGGGATCAATTTTCCAAAGTCCTAACCCCACGGCGGGCATTGATTTACCAGTAACATTAATCACTTGATTCATAACCTTTTTTACATCTCCAAATAGTCAGCTAAATTATTAGCCATCATAAATTGTTTAATATCTACCGCCTGTCCAGAGGCCATAGAGGCCTGTGCGGCGCTGGCTACAATCATTGACCACAGTCCCTGCCGACACGTGGCCGCATCGACCGACAGTCCCTCGAGCTGGTCCATAAAAGCACTGTGCTCATAGTAGGTGGCACCATGATGGCCACTCTGCTCTATCAGTGCCGCGTAAGTCACATCGGTCTTTTTAGAGGCCCCATGCTCACCGGACTCAATAGCAACAGTGGCCTTGGAGGCCTGCTGCTGATGATGAAAATTAAATACTTCTGTCGCCACCAGACGACCCTGGGTACCGGTAACAACCATCTCTTCGCTAAAGTCAGGGCAAAACATATTGAGGGTAAAATTGGCCCGAGTGCCATTGGCATAGTCGATAACCACGAAGGCATGGTCATCAATATCAGATGCTCTACCCTCATATTCAAAGTCAGTGAAATTTACCGCGCGGCCGCCACTGGCATACACCCGTGTTGGTCGCGCCTGGGCCATTAAATTAATCAGATCAAAATAATGGCAGCACTTCTCAACAAGGGTGCCACCGCTATTGGCATTAAACTTATTCCACTGCCCGACCTTATCCAAAAAAGGCGGCCGATACTCGCTTACGGCAATCGTTTTAACCTCGCCTAATGACTGTCGCGAAAGTGCCTCATAAAAGGCCTCGATATATTGCGCCTTGTAGCGATACTGCAGACCAATCTGAATAAAAGACGGGTATGCATCATCAATAGCAACAGTGGCAGCCGCATCTTGCAGATCGGTGGCCATAGGCTTTTCCAGAAAAATGGGTTTGCCGGATTTAATCGCCACCTGCAGAATATCGAAATGAGTATGGTTAGGCGTGCAGATAAATAATGCGTCAGTGGCACTGTCATTACAGGCGGATTCTAAATTCTCATAACGCACCAATGGAACATCTGAGCACTGTTTAAAATTGGCTTCCGCCACATCCATACTATGGGTCTGGGTATCGTAAATACCATGCACCTGGGCGCGCCCTAAGAGCGCAGCCACACGCATATGTTCCTGCCCGATCGTCCCTGTACCTATCACCACGATTTTATAGATTGGCACAGGCTGTCGATAGAGATACTTATCAGCTTCAGTAATATGCTGCTGACCCGCGGAACTCTCGAAAAAACGTAATCTAGCTTTTTTAATTTCTTGTTTCACTTTTTTTCCAGTTATTAAACATTATAGCGGCGAGTAACCCGGTCTGTAGGCCAACAGCCAGACTGCCATATTCGCGACTGTCAAAGCACTAATAGCAAACCAAAATAAGGTGCTAATTCCACCGACCAACCCTATTGGCGAAAACAGCAGATACAGACCAATCACACAGGATATTAAGGTCACCGCACAGGGACCGGCAAAACGCCATGGCTGCAGATCAACCTTATCGCTAGTGCTATAGGTCCATACTGCTGCACGCGGATAACGCATACCGACGACCAACATGATCGCCACTTCAATAAAAAATAAAATTGCATAAAGATGAATAAAATGTAGTGTCACTACATCATCAAATACAAACTTTAATAGACCATAGACCAGAATATGAAAACAAATAACCAGCTTCGGGCCCAACGCCGGAACCTGTGGGGCAAATAGTCCAACGATAACAATGGCAATAACAGGAATATTATAAAATCCCGTAAAGACGCGAATAATTTGCCACAAGCCATCTGGCGCAAACTGCAGCATGGGTGCCACTACAAAAGAAAAGAGCGCAATAACAATTGAGGCGCGCTTAGCCATTTTTAAAACTTTCTCATCGCTCACATGCTGCTGTCCCTGACGCTCTTTATAGGGCACATAGACATCGAGACAAAATAGTGTAGCCGCACTATTAAGCAATGAATTAAACGAGCTAAATACCGCACCCAATAGCACGGCCAGAAAAAAGCCCATGGCATAGACTGGTAGCACATCGCGAATCAACTGCGGGTATGCGAGATCAATTGAGGCCAAGCCTGTCTCAGATCCCACTGCGCCATAGAGATGAAATGCAATCACCCCCGGCAACATCATAATAAATGGCACCAGTACTTTGAAAAAGCCAGAAAACAAAACTCCCTTCTGTCCCTCGGCCAAATTTTTTGCTGCCAATGTTCTTTGAATAACATATTGATTGGTGCACCAATAAAATAGATTGGCGAAGATCATGCCGGTGAATAATGTGGCAAAGGGTGTGGGATCAGATGATGACCCTATGGCATTTAGTTTCTCTGTATTGGTATTGGTAATAATATGCAGCCCCTGCCCCACATTGCCATCGCCCAGTAGCGACAGACCCAAAGCAGGCACCGCTATACCAATAGCCAACAGGCCAATGCCATTTAAGGTATCAGAAACAGCCACCGCCTTAAGGCCGCCAAATACTGCATAGATAGCACCGATACTGCCTATAGCTACAATCGTCGCAGCCAGTGCGGTGCTGTAAGAAAGGTTAAATAGCGCAGGCACATCAAACAGCTGCATAACCGCAATCGAACCAGAATAGAGCACAGAGGGAATGGTAACCAAACCATAGCCAAGCATAAATAGAATAACCGTGAGACGCCGAACATCATCATCAAAACGGTCATTTAAGAATTCAGGTAATGTTGAAAAAGCACCCGCCAAATAGCGCGGTAAAAAGATAAAGGCCATGCAGATAGTGGCAAAGGCTGCCGTAACCTCCCATGCCATACTGCTGAGGTTAAAGCCGTAGGCTGAACCATTGAGACCAATAAGCTGCTCTGCAGAAAGGTTGGTAAGTAACAATGATCCGGCAATAAACACCGCACCAAGACCGCGGCCGGCAAGAAAATAACCGTCGCGAGTATCGACGTCGCCTCTGGTCTTGCGATAGGAAATCCAAGCCACTAGACCCATAAAAAACAGGCAGCTGAGTAATGTTGCGCTTAGCTCATTTGCGTTCACTAGGGATTACTCTGCCTGAAATTATTAGGAATTAGCCTAGTATTCTAGACTAATTCTCTATCGGATAATGAAGTAACTAGTGCCCCTGATACCAGATAGGTGAGGTCCAGGCCATTTCTCGAATACTGTCTGGGTAGGCACCATTGGTACAGACATCTGGACGCTCGGCCTCGGCAATAGCCGCGCAGTCATAGGTGTGCCAGCGCGGGGTCTCTGGCTCTACGGCACGCAGATAGTAATAAGCAGACTGCGCTGGGTCAAAACTCTCATCGGTATAGACGTTACACAGGCTATCGGCACCAGCTTCTGCAGTAGCTATAGGCAGAACCTGAGTATTCATTTGCCCCTCCCCATCTATCCAACCTTTGATCAAGTGTAGCTCCTGCAGTTTTAAGCCGTCAGGATCTTTTGAAGCATAGGCGAGAAAGGAGGGTTTATCTGTGGTTCCAGAAGCGCTTAAATCGCCGCCCATAGGCACACCGCTGGCGTAGGCCTGTGTCACCATATCATTGGCTTCACAGAGCCCTGCATCAAGCCCCCAACCCGCAAATAAACGTGGGCGGATTCTTGGTCCTGAGGTACCAAATACCTCTTTACGCAACATCGCATCAAAAATCGCATCACGGGTATTCTCTCTTGCCCAAACACCAGCCAAGCCGCCGGGATTGCCGTCGATACCGCTGGTCAACAGACCGGGCTGCAATCGCTCCATCGGATTGGCTTCACCAGTCACCGCGCCAACCCATTCAGATTCTTTGACTCCACCAGAGGTCGCAGAATGGGTATCGGTGGCGGCAATAATGCCCAGCTTAACGGGGTTCAGCCCTATGGCCTGCTCTTCTTTAAGGCCTACTAGCAGTGCTGAACGCTGGAAATCTGTAGCGTGCACGCAGCCTGCACCGACCATGCCATTGCCGCCAACAGTGCCTTCGGCACATTCAGCCGTGACCTCAGAGGCCTCTCCAACCACTAATTTTGACGTCGACATATCACGGGTCGCATAGGTTTTGTTTTGACCCATATGCCTAACAGCTTCAACCTCACACAGTTCATCCGGCGCACCAAAGACAGAACTCAATCCATTGATGCATTCTGAACCTCCTTTATGCTGGAAAATTTCCATAATTGGCTCGCGCTTTAAGCGACTCTGAGCATAGGCAACTTTCGCTGCATCTGTGTCTTCAAGCTGCATATAGGGGGCCATACGCCCATTGGCTAAATTAGAGTTGTGGGGAATAGTCAGGTAGTCACAGCCAGCATCAATATCACAGACCGCATCCAGAGCCGACCACAGCTTACTGTCGATCGGCGCATCTATATAGCTGACCGGCAGCGCGGGCACTGCATCATTTCTAAAAATCACATTGCGGTGATAGTTACTGGTGCCCGGAGTGCCCGTATATTCATAGGCGACAAAGCTAGTAAATTCACAGGGCGTATTGGCGGCATTCGAAGCAACCTGAATATCCTGCCAAGGCGACTGGGCAAAATCACGGCACAGATTGCCGTTGACTCCACAGATTTCGGGGATTCGAGCTGGGGTCTCAGTGGTAATTACTGTACCCAACATCATCATGCCCAGGCGCTCATCGGATCTATAGGCGCCGCAGAACGCCGTATTATAAACCGGCGAGCTCTCAGTGCGGCACAGTGCGCGCTCGCCAAGAAATTCACCATGATCTGTAACCGCCAAAAAATCCAGAGGACGGTCAATTTTAGTGCGGCCGGTAGCTACGCCCTGATCATTGATTGGAAAAATAGCAATTGATTCACCGCGCGCATAGCGATGAGCATCTTCTGGGGTTGCACCGGTACTATTTGCAGCCGCATCAAACGAATAGCTGGTATGTATATGCAGATCGCCAAATAGCGCAGTGCGGTTTTCATCAAAGCTAGCACAGCTAACCGATTCGCTACTGGAAGACAGCTGTGTGCTCTCAGGCGTCGATAGCTCGGGGTCAGCACAACCGGTAAGCAGAAGAAGCCAAGGCAATACTGCTATTAGTAACCTGTTTGATTGCGTAGAATTAGTATTCACTCGATTACCCCTATTTTTATTATTATTGACTGTCTAGTCTTTTCTTAATGCTAGCCCTTTTTTCAAATCCTTAAACTGCCTATTACGACCACGGAGTATCCATTCCAGCCAATTTAACGATTGCGCCCCAGCGCATCGTGACTGGTAACCCAGTCGCCAGCCAATACCGCACTCATTAATGATATCTCGCCAGCCAGTACTGTTGCTCCAATAATCTCTGCCAACTTACGCACCTTTCCGGCACCATTACAGCCAAGCAAATTCAGGCATTCCTGCTGAGTGGGTAAACCAGTGCCGCCTCCATAGGTGGCAACAATTAATGAGGGAATCGTAATACTCAGGTAGTAGTTGCCATCCTCATCAACATCGGCATAGATAACCGCCGCCGAAGACTCTGCCACATTAGCCACATCTTGCCCTGTGGCAATAAATGCCGCGGTAATGCCATTGGCAGAATGTGCACCGGTGTTGTGAGACCCTGCCATAAAGGCACCTACCTGATTAATAGAACGTGCCTTAAAGAGCGCTTCGGCAGAAGTATTCATTCTCTTTTGTAATAAATCATTGGGGATTGTCACTTCGGCAATCACTCGCTTGCCCCGAGTATGCAATGTATTTAACTGAGAGTGCTTCTTGTCGGTATCCATAGCGCCAGACAGCATATAGCGCTTAATACCCGGATAGTTGGCAGCGATCCATTCACAGGCGACAAATGTTGCCTTACCCACCATATTTTGGCCGGCGGCATCACCGGTGGTGTAGTTAAAACGCAAATAGCGCAGGCGCGCCGCGGCAAACTGCTGGATATCGCGCAACTTTCCTGAGCTAGTGGTAGTCTCTGCCTGCGCCGCTATCTCGTCAAAATTTTCGTTGACCCAGTGACCGAAGTCCCGTGCAGCTCTGGCATCATCAAAGACAAATACCGGTGCCCGCTGCATTGCATCATCGACAACAGTAACTTTGGCTCCGCCAGATTCACTGAGTAACCGCGCACCACGGTTATAGCTGGCAATCAATGTACCTTCGCTAGTGGCCATGGGTACGTAGAAGTCGCCCGAGGCATGTTCACCATTTACCCGCAATGGGCCAACCAGCCCCATAGGCACCTGAGCCACACCAATAAAGTTTTCAATATTACCTGCCGTCGCCGCTGGATCAATGGAATAGTGGCCGACATTATCCAAGGTAGTGGAGGTTTTTTCACTGACAAAGTCACGACGCTGCTTAGCCATCTCTTCGCTATAGTCATTCTCAGGATTGCGTGGGATTCTATCGGACATTGGCATACTCGAATTATTGTTGTGTTTCCATTATATTCTAGTGGGCCGCCATAAATACCGATTCTGCTGAATAAACACTGACTAGCAGGTCAATTGCCAAATAGGGATGGATTTATAATGACATTGATAGTGTCAATAGGTTATGCTATCGAAAATGTAACCATCCAGCGCTACCAAATAAACTATGAAAATACTTAGAACCCCCGACAGCCGCTTTGCATCACTTGAGGAATATCCCTTTGAGCCCCATTACACTGTAGTTAAAACCCATGACGGCAGTGACCTGCGAATTCACCATATAGACGAGGGGCCAAAAGATGGCCCGGTGATTCTGTGTATGCATGGCCAGCCCGTATGGAGCTATCTCTATGTACGTATGATTCCGCATCTGGTAAAAGCAGGACTTCGCGTGATCGCACCAGACCTTCCCGGCTACGGCAAGTCAGATAAACCTGCCGCCAGAGAGGATTACAGCTACCAGCGCCAAGTCGACTGGATGAACCAGTGGCTGGTACAAAATAATTTCACCGACCTCACCTTTTTTGGTCAGGATTGGGGCGGGCTGATCGGCTTGCGTATGGTTGCCGACAACGGTGAACGCTTTGCTCGAGTGGCTATTGGCAATACCGGACTACCCTACAATCCAGATGTATCTCAAAGCACCATCGATAAAGTTAAAGCCTTTAGAGCAGACCCCAAAAAAGTGACTCTGTTTGGCATGATGCAACAGGTGCAAAAAATGGAAGGTCTTGGCAAAGAGTCTGGAGTCGATCTCTTTGCCTACTGGCAAAAATATACCTGGGAAACCCCAGATGTCCCAGCGGGTATCATTGCCTCCTTGAGCATGGAGCCCCGCAACAAACTATCTTTGGCCTTAGATCTATTTATGGGCTCTATTGGACTGCGCAACATCTCACCTTTTCGTACCGACCTAACTAAGGCCTTTGAGTTACCCTTCCCTAGCCCAGCCTATAAAATGGGCCCTCGCGCTATGCCCAGTCAGGTACCCAGCATGCCAGATCAGTCTTTAGAGGCGCAAAAAAAAGCTTGGGAATTTTTTGAAAAATTTACAAAGCCATTTTTATGTGTTGGAGCGGGCAATGACCCAATTACCAATGGCTTTGAAAAAGTTTGGCTATCCAAGGTTCCAGGTACAGAGGGGCAACCCCATACTATGATCGGTGGCGGTCACTTTTTTCAATGGAGTAAAGCAGAGGAGCTGTCTTCGCTATTAGCAGAGTTTATTGGCCAAAACCCACTACCCAAGCCTCGGAAAAAGAGCCCAGCCAAAAAGAGCCCAGCCAAAAAAGCTGCTGTAAACAAGAGTCCCGTAAAAGAGAGACCAGCTAGAAAGACGGCGACAAAAAAAGCGTCATAAAATAGTAGAGAGGCTACCATTGCAGCCTCTCTACTAAAATTGTTACTGAAGAGCCGTAATCCCGCGGAAAAATTCTATCGACTCAAACTCACTGGAAGCGTCCTCATCATCAGGCGTGCCATAGGCACTATTGGCCGAGAGCTTAACAATAACCGTATTTGATTCTGGCGCTACATAGATAAACTGGTTATACACGCCAATGGCCATAAATTCGCCCTGATCCCCCTGCGGAATCCACCACTGGTAGCCATAACCAAGGGGCCAGTCTGACGCTGGGTTATCCCCCGCGATCAGATGCGGTGCGTCAGGGGTGATAGAGGCCTGCACCCATTGCACTGGCACAATTTGGCGCCCATTAAAAAGACCACCCAAACGATATATCTCGCCCAGCTTGGCATAATCACGGGCTGTTGCATTGAGACCTGCAAAGGCCATTTCCATATGGTCGGAATCAGTTAGCCAGTAGGCCTGGTTCTCAGCGCCCATGGGGTGCCAAAGCATTTCAGCCATATACTCCGAGATCGGGCGGCCCACCGCATTGGCCAGCAGCATTCCCAACGCTTGAGTATCAGTTGAGTTATAACGATTGTAGGTGCCAGGGGGAAGTTCAGGCTCTAAAGTGGCGGTAAACCTATTCATGGAGCCACCCAGCGCAAAAATACGACTGAATCGGCTAATATCCGACTCTGGGTCACCATAGTCTTCGTTCCAAGAGGCACCAGAGGACATCTGCAAAATATCTTTAATGCGCACACTGTCATAGGCAGAACCAACAAGCTCAGGTACATAGTCGGTAATTGGGTGGTTAATATCGCGGATATGGCCCTGCTCTACAGCAATGCCAACCAAGGCAGAAATAAAGCTTTTGGCCACAGACATCGACAGCCAGGTTTGCTGTTGGCCTCCACTAAGCCAGTATTGTTCAAATATTATCTGGCCGTCTTTGATCACCAGCACCGCACCTGTATCCGTGCGCATTAAAAACTCAGCCGTCTCAACCACCTCACCGCGATAGGTAAAGTCACTCGGCAGTTCGATGGGCGAACCCACCGCAAAGGGTCTAGGCTGTGGCGCCGCAGTCATGGTTGTTACCGGAAACATCTTATGCATGCGATGAAAATTTTGCGACTGTTCGGCACCGGTAAATAATGTGCTTATCACCTGAACCCGAGTGATCCGATCACCTAGGCTAAGCCACACAGCGACAGCAATAATTAATAGCACTGCCAGCCCAATACCTACTTTTCTTTTAGTCATAACTTATCCCTCTGAAAACGGTTAGATACTCAGATCCATCAAGTTATAGTCCTTGAGTGAAGCCTGCATATCATCGCGCCACACCAGGCTATCTTGACCATTGGCGTCAGGCTCATACACATAGGGGACCTCTTCGGGGAAGCGCTGCTGTCTGGCTGCAATCGCCATACCAATCACCCGTGAACGCTCAGCAATAAAGTCTTCATCAAAGGTAGCAGCATCGGCATGGATACCAGCACCCAAAACATTTAATACCGATGAGCGACGGTGAAAACCAAAGTTAACCGATACTCGAGTTTCAAACCCGGTATTGGCGAAAGACCCATGCAGCAGCTGTCGATTATTAATCACCACATCACCCGGGTTACAAATAATGGGTACTGCATCAGGCAGACGTTCGCTGCCCACCTCGGCAACCATTTTAACAATATCCAGCCGTCCCTCTTTGTGGGTGCCTGGCACTACCCAAACTCCATTGACCGCTGTACTGCCATAGACCTGACCCATAAAATTAAAGCCATGACTATCCTCATCTGAATCAGGATTGTCCCAATGGGTATCGCCGTCCTGATGCCAGGAAACCGCTGCACCTAGCCCCGCATATTTAATAAATAGTCCCTCATGAAACGGCGTAAAGTCTTTGCCGTTAATAGCCTCTGCCATTTTTAATAGCCCTGGGTGGCCATAGGTTCGCAGACAGGCGAGAGAAAATTGCAGGGATCCGGCCAGATAAAAAGGTGTCGTCTGAGGCGCATCAACCCCGGGTTGTGGCTCGAACAGCTTGACCTGGTGGCGACCATTGGCAATAGCAGTTCCACCCAGTGGGTCCGACAATGGCTTAGCCCATTGCAATGTCATTGCTTTATTGTCCGTACCTAGAGCTGGACGCCCCTGAGCATCGGTAGGCGCGCCCATATCCGTGGGGAAATTTTTGCGCAGACGCTCGAGATCATCGGCGAGGTCTTTGACTTCATCAGCACTGAGGGCATTTTCAAAAATATAGAAACCATAGGTTGAATAGGCCTCGAGAATATCCCCATGAATAGCGCCGTCTTTATCAAACCGAATAGGCCCGCGATTGGGCAGTGCCAAAGCGCGTTCCTGTCCCTCAATAAGGTAGCACCGCACGGCGTCTGCGTCGTCGCCATAAAAAGCCGCGCAGGCTTCAATAGACTTGCTGATATCTTGGAACATAGTGGCCTCTTTATTATTTAATCATGCCCGATCGGCTATCTAGGTAACCTTAATGGACGGGTTATTTATTATGCTAAAAGTGTACTGTAAAAAAATACTAGCTGACAACTGGCCAAGTAAGGCGCAATCACTCAGTAACAGTTGCGCACAGACGCCAGACAAGTACACTCGATGTCACGATAACCATAGCGCCACCGCTAAGAGTGGAGGAATGCACCATGATTGAACTGCAAGAATTAAGCTGTGTTGCGGATATAAGCCGCTACCAGGCGCGTATTAATGGCTCTCATACTGCCATGGTATTTGAGGGTCGCGAAACCACCTACACTGAACTTGATCAACGGGCTAGTCGCATTGCCAATGGCCTTATCACTGCACAGTGCAGCCCCGGCACCCGCATTGGCTATCTAGGTAAAAATAGCGATGCCTACTTTGAGGTTTTGAGTGGGGCGGTAAAGGCAAATGTTGTTATTGCTGGCGTTAACTGGCGGCTTGCGGCGCCTGAGCTGGACTATATTCTCAATAATGCAGAGGCAGAAATTATATTTGTCAGTGCTGAATTCTACGCCGTTATTGAGCAATTACGCCCCTCCTTAACTAGGGTCCGTCACATTATTGCTATTGATGGCGGCCACAATGAATGGCCAGATTTTTCACAGTGGCGCGATACCCATAGCGACACTGACCCACTATTACCCATTACCTTAGATGACGATGTAGTCCAAATGTATACCAGTGGCACCACCGGCCACCCCAAAGGGGTGCAACTCACTAATAGTAACTATCTTGATCTGTTGGATCAGGCAGCCAATGGCGGCTGGGGCGATTGGGAAAGTTGTGAGTCTACTATTATCGCCATGCCCATATTTCATGTATCTGGCGCCAATGCCGGTGTCATTGGCCTTGCGCAGGGCCTTAAAAATATCATTATCAGAGATGTTGACCCGGTGGCTATTCTTGACGCGCTGGAACAGTATCGTGTGCGCTACGCTTTTTTTGTCCCAGCCGTTATCTTATTTTTAAATTCAATTCCCGGAGTAAGGGATCGAGACTTTTCTAATTTGGAAACTATTCTTTACGGCGCCAGCCCAATCTCCCAAGATATTCTAACCACCGCTCAAGACATTTTTAAATGCGAGTTTTGTCAGGTTTATGGCCTCACCGAAACAGGTGGCGGCGGCACGGTGCTGTTGCACGAAGACCATGATCCGGCTCGCGGTAAATTACTCTCCTGCGGTAAACCTCCCCAGAGTTCCCGCGTGCGCATCCTCGGCAATAATGGTGCAGATGCCGCGGCCAATGAAGTAGGCGAAATTCTCTATAGGTCCGGCAGCCTTATGAAAGGTTATTGGAAAAATGATGCCGCCACCGCCAAGGCTATTATCGATGGCTGGTTCCACACTGGTGACGCAGGCTATCTCGATGAAGATGGATTCCTGTATATCCATGACAGAATCAAAGACATGATTGTCTCTGGCGGCGAAAACGTCTATCCGGCAGAGGTTGAAAACGCCCTCTTCAACCACCCCGATATCGGTGATGTGGCTGTAATCGGTGTACCCGATGATAAATGGGGCGAAGCGGTTAAGGCAGTGGTGGTTCTAAATTCGGGCTCAACTGCAAAGGAAGTAGATGTTATTGCTTTTGCGAAAGATAAGATTGCCGGTTATAAAATTCCCAAGAGTGTGGACTTCGTCGAAGCCCTACCACGCAATCCAACCGGCAAACTTCTAAAGCGAGAACTTCGCGCGCCTTACTGGGAAAATAAAGAGCGGCAGATAAATTAAATACTATAGAAAGCTAGGCTACCTCTATGACTACAAAACAGATTCTTCACAGCGGTTTATTTTATCTGTTACTCATATTATCAGGCAGCCTGCAGGCATCAGATAACTCACAGCCCTATCTTATAGGTCGCGGTATGTCAGACATTACCGGCCCCATCTATGGCGTTCAGATGTGGGGTTTTGGGCGTGAGGATCAAATCACAGAGGGTCTTCATATACGGCAGCGATCACGGGCATTTGTGATAGCCGAGGCCGGTGATTCAACTAAACGGCTGGCCTTTATCAGTGCCGATCTAGGCAGTATTGAACATCATATAACTCTCTCTGTTATTGATCAGCTACAGCAGCTCTATGGCGATACCTACACTATTAATAATGTCATTATCAGCGCCACCCATACTCATGCAGGCCCCGGTGGTTACTGGCACTCAAGATCAGATCTTGGGTTGGATGGAGGATTTTATCCCGAGCACTTTAAGATTATCGTCGAGGGAATCACTGCGTCCATTATCAGTGCACACAATGACTTACAGCCGGGCAATATCTACCTTGGCAAAGGCAAAGTAACTAATGCCGGAGCTAATCGGTCGGTGTCAGCCTATGTGCAAAACCCTCAGATTGAGAGAGATGGTTACAGTGAGAATACGCCGACTGAAATGAGTCTGATGAAGTTTGTCGACGATTCGGGGCCAATCGGCATGCTTAACTGGTATGCCCTACACCCTACCGCAATGAACTTTTATAATCGTTTAATCTCTGGCGATCACAAAGGCTATGCTGCACTGGCAATGGAACAATTAAAGGGCACCAGTTACAGAGATAAAAATGATTTTGTGGCTGCCTTTGCCCAAGCCGATCCAGGCGATGTGACCCCAAATACTAATTTAGATAACACAGGCCCAGGGGGGACAGATGTGGAGACCACCCAAATAATGGGCGATCGTCAGTTAGAAGTGGCGCTGAAACTATTTAATCATGCCGAGGAAGCCTTGAGCGGCCCGATTGAAACACGTCAGATATATGTGGACCTACGCGACTACCCTGTCGAGGATCGATTTACCCAGACAGGCTCACAAAAGACCTGTCCATCGGCCTATGGCTATTCCTTTGCTGGCGGCTCCAGCGAAGACGGCGGCGGGCATTTTTTATTTAAAGAAGGTATGACCGAACAAAGTTGGTTTTTAGACTTTTTAATCGGTTGGTTAACCGGGGCACCCAAGTGGACCGAAGCAGTAAAAGACTGCCAGGCGCCCAAGCCTATTTTATTTGAAACTGGCAGTGGCGAGTCGCCTATGCAATCGCAAATACGCTCAGTAACTCTAGCCCGTATAGGGCAACTAGTAATACTCGCCATGCCTACCGAAGTGGCTACTATGTCGGGGCGACGCCTACGCGATACTGTAACCAGCCAGCTTGGCGACTGGGCGCAACATGTTATTCTAGCGGGATATTCAAACGGCTATGCAGGCTACATCACTACGCCTGAAGAATATCTAGTGCAACAGTATGAAGGTGGACATACGTTACATGGGCGCTGGACGCTACCAGCCTACCAACAGATTGTCAGCTATTTGGCGACCGCCTTGGAGACTGGCTCGGCGGTTGACTCAACAATCACCTACGATGACTGGCGTGGCAAGTCGCCAGAAACACTATTACATAGCACTGATACTAACCAACCACCGGCGGGTTCCAACTATGGCGACCCCCTTCCCCAAAAGCAGAGTGACTATCAAAATGGTGACACTATAGTCGCTGAGTTTTGGTCGAGCAATCCTAGTGCCAACTATAGAACAGGCAATAATTACCTATTGGTTGAGCGTAAAATAAATAACCATTGGCAGATCGTTGCTACCGACAGCAATTGGGATACAACAGTGAAATGGCGGGTGGAAAATAAGTCTCTTGTCGCCAAGTTGAGTTGGACAGTTCCTGCAGAGATATCAGATGGGGAATATCGCATAAGTCATCAGGGATACGACTCAGATGGCAATGAGTTTAGAGGATTTTCACGCACTATTAATATTAAATAAAAATAGCTAGCTACTTGTTGAGTTTGGATCCTTAGCGAACCTGCTTTATTGGATCAATGTCGACTGAAAAATAATAATAAGGAATAGCACTAATGAAAGTCCCCGCCAAAATGCAAGAGGATTTCTTTCTATTAGTGGTTGCTGATCTTTACTGATAAAGTTTTTATTCGGCGTTCTCAGGTCATAGATAAATTCTGAAATCTCATAGTACCGCTTCAAAGAATTTATGCTTACAGCCTTTCTCAAGCTTTCTTCAATCCACCTAGGTACATTTATTCCATGCTCATTAAGCGACAGGTAACGCAAATTTCGCTGCTCTAATGTGGTGTGCGCTCTAGATACATTTTGCCCATAGGGAAACTTTCCTGAAAGCATTTGATAGGCTATAACGCCCAGTGAAAAAATATCTACACGTGATGTAATAGCTTCATTAACAAAATATTCTGGTGATGAATACTGTAGAGTCCCAACGATTCCCTCATTGTTGGCATGAATATCTGAAATACCCGCAACCTTGGTACTGCCAAAATCAATTATCTTTACGGTGCCTGATGTATCTATCATTATATTTTGAGGACGCAGATCCTGATGGATCATTTCACGTCGATGGAATGCCTGAATGCCTTTAGCGACTTGTTCAATGATGTTACGAACCTGTTCTAATGAGGGCGCTGGATTATCAATCATCCATTGCATTAGATTCTGCCCTTCAATGTACTCTGTCACTGTGTAGAGGTAGTTTTGCTTTCGTGCCGGAGATTTCGCTTGCAATACATTTGGATTGTCAATGCGTTTGGCGATCCAATCTTCACGCAATAGGCTTTCTAGATAATCAGTATCATTTTTAAGCTCTGCTGAGGGAAACTTTAGAGCGACCCGCTCACCTGAGACAGAATCTTCTGCTAAAAAGACATGGCTACGACTACTAATATAGATTGACCTGATAATTTTATAGCCATCAAAATCCATCCTTGGTTCTATTTTAGGAGGCAGCGGTAATTGGCTGACGGCTTGACTGATCTCATTAACTAACTTTTCCGGCAGTTGATTTATGATAACAATTTGTAGGCTTATGTTATCGTCGCTTCCAGCATCTAATGCATCATTGGCAATCGTTTTTGCTAGATCATCTAGCGCATATTTACTTGGACTAGGACCAAGCTTATTTAAGTATTCTGATAACTTTTTCTCAGCAATAAACTCGTGAATACCATCGGTACAAAGTACAAAAAAATCACCCTCTTCAACAGGCCTACTTGAGTAATCAACATCTACAGTATTATGAATACCCAGCGCTCGCGTCAGGTAACTTGATTCTTCGGAAATCACATGGCGGTGATCCTGCGTGAGGCATTCAAAGCCATTGCTAGACTGATGATAAATACGTGTATCACCACAGTGGAAAATATGGGCCGTCTGTGATTTAAGAACAAGGCTACTAAAAGTACAGATATAGCCTTTTTCTTTGTTAAATCGATGAGGGCTATTATGAGTCTGAGAGAAGAGCCAGGAGTTAGTGGCGCTCAATACTTTATGGACTGAGTTCTTTACCGACCAGGCATCGGAGGTGCAGTAATAGTCGTCTAGGAAACTGGTTACTGATGTTTGACTAGCGATTTGACTGACATTGCTGCTACTGATGCCATCGGCGATGGCTATGGCGATACCTTTGCTATTTAGCAACGGCTCAGTGGGTATATATGCCCCATAAAAATCCTGATTAATGGGCTTTTTGCCAGCATCGCTGTACTGGCCCAAAGTGACTGCTAATGCTTTGGTCATAGCTATTTCAATTACCCTATTAGACAACTGCCCAACACTGGGCAGCTGTCAACTTTAAAACCTTTATTAGATCCGCTTACCAGGATGCATAAGGTAAGAATTTTCCGTTAAGGCTTAATAATACACGATCGCCCTTGGGGTCTTCGATTTTGTCGACTTCCATTGAGAAGTCAATAGCACTCATAATACCATCACCAAATTTTTCCTGAATAACTTCTTTAAGCGTATCGCCATAGACACCAACCACTTCGTAGAGCCGATATACAAGTGGGTCAGTGGGTACAGCCTGATCCCAAATTTTAGTGGGAAATGCGACCATTGCCGCTGTCACTTCCTCATCCAAACCCAGGTAGTTGGTAATCGCTACTGCTTTATCTTGCGGCGCGCTGTTCATGCCTAAGCATGCTGAGGTCAACCACACAGGCGACATAGATAGATCTGTTGCAATCTTTTCCCATGTAAGGCCTTTCTCGGCTTTTGCAGAAATAATTACATCTGACATTGTTTCTTTGTTCATTGATTTTTACCTTATTAATACAGTTAATTAAAGTAGGAAAATCCACCTTGACTGCTCGTTTTAAACGGCAATAAAGGTGGCCATATGAGGTTATGTTAGTTTACGTTCTGCGTTAGTTCTGACATGAGTCCAGTAAAGCGGTAATCCTACTAAGAAAAGCCCACCAAATAGGTTACCTATCACAGTTGGAATTTCATTCCATACCAAATAGTCATAAATAGTAAACTCACCACCCATGATCATAGAGAATGGGAAAAGAAACATATTTACGATGGAGTGCTCGAAACCCATAAAAAAGAACAGCATAACCGGCATCCACATCGCCGCCATTTTACTGCCAGCCGAAGTAGAAATCATTGCGCCAACAACACCCATTGATACCATCCAGTTACACAGCATGCCGCGAATAAAGATCGTGAACCAACCAGAGGTACCATGCTCTTGATAACCCAGAGTTCGGGATTCACCGATACTTCCCACCTTAGCAGCAAGTGCTCCGCCATCGGTGTTATAACCATAGGTTAAAATAAAGGATGCAAAGAACGCTACGGTTAGAGCGCCGGCAAAGTTACCGACAAAAACGAGACCCCAGTTGCGCAGCATGTTTGGAACAGTCGCGCCAGGACGCTTGTCGAGCAGGGACAGAGGCACCAGTGTGAACACACCAGTTAACAGATCAAATTTCATCAGGTACAGCATGATAAAGCCAACCGGAAACAGGAGGGAACCGACCAATAAATTGCCAGTTATAGTAATGACCGTAATAGCAAAAAAAGCCGCTAGTCCGAGAATCGCGCCGGCCATAAAGGCTCGTACCAAAGTATCTTTTGTCGACATGTAGAGTTTTGATTCTCCTGCGTCAACCATTTTTGTTACAAATTCACTGGGTTCTATATAAGCCATAATTTATTTCTCTAGGTAAAAAAGTTGATGGATAGATAATGTTCCACCTCGAGAATTGCAATAAGGATGCCAACTTTTGCAGAGCGGGATTACGCGCTATTTTGGATGAAAAACTCTATTTAATGACTGTTTTTGAGGCATAAATGTCGGGGAATGCAACTTTATTGCACCTATTTTGTGCAGCTGAAACTATAAAGACTGTGGCAGTCCCTATATTTTATGGAAGACTAATCAGTGAAAAATAGAAAATATATTAGTAATAAATGGCGCCCTTAAAAAAGCCTGTAACCAATAATAGAGGTTCAATGTCACTTCAACGCTTTACACCAGAGGAATCATGAAACTGTTATTGGATATTTTAAAGTTGCGGTCGAAAAACTCAATAAGACATGCTTATAGGCTCTATGGTGACTAAGGATAATGCCATATATGCAAGAACATTAATCACTTAGGTCACTGGCCTCGGTCGACACCTTTATAAGCTGTCAATGAAGGAATGGCCGCAGCGACCATCGTCGATCCTGCCACTAACAACAAAAAGAGTATGTTGTTAAAAGACAAAATATTTAAGCCGATATGCAAGCCAAAGTTGGTGGATAGTGCATCCTGAGCAATAAACAGGCACAGATATAGAGCTGCTGTGCCAACAAGCATACTTATAAAGCTTATCAACAAGGCTTCGAGCTCTATCAATAAGAATAAATAAGATGGCGGCGCCCCTATTACCCTGAGCAAATGTATTTCCTGTTCGCGCTCTTTGATCGACGCAAGCATCATTGCGCTGAGCCCTAAGAGAGCCGAAATAAGTATAAGGCCGGAAATAAGGCGCAGCGTATTTTCCAAAAGGCCCATCATTTGCCACAACTCTGACAGGGCTACACCAGGTAAAATAGCAGAAAGAGGTTCTTTGCGGTAATTGTTAATGTCCCTCTGTACACCAAAGGTTGCCATGCGAGACGTTAAGCCAAGCATAAACGCAGTGATATTTTTCGGCTTGAGCTCTAACGCTTGCAACTGCGTATCAGTCACAGCGGTGCCATCGGTCGCAACGCCCTTTTGCCAGTCCATATGAATCGCTTCTATTCCTTGCAAGCTAACATGAACCGTTTGATCAATGGGCGTCCCGGTCGCAGCCAATATACCCACTACATTAAAAGGACTCTTATCATGCAGGCTAAAACTCGTTCTGCCGAGGCCATGGGCCAAAATAACCATATCATCCAAGCTGTAGCCTAGCTTCTTGGCCACCTGTGCACCCAGCACAACATCGAAGATATGTTCAAAGGCTTTTCCACTGCTGAACTCGAGGTGACGCTTGTTACCATAGCTAAAGTATTTAAAATAATCAGTGGTTGTGCCCATCACCCGAAAGCCTTTATGGGAATCACCCAATGAAATAGGAATCGACCAAGCTACCTTTGCGTTGGAGCTGACACGCTGATAGGTTTCCCAGTCGATATTATTAGTGGGTGAGCCCAAACGAAATACGGAATAGAGTAATAAATTTAAACTGCCTGTTCTTGCCCCAACAATCAGATCTACGCCAGATATAGTGCTGTTAAAGCTCTGTTTACTTTGACCGCGAATATGCTCCACACCAAGAAGAACAAATATGCTCACTGTCATCGCCATGATGGTAAGCAGCACAGAGCCCTTACGATTTAATAAACTTTTAGAAGCGAGACGGGTAAACATCAGTTCCCCTCTCTCACTGCGTTGATCTCAGATAACGCATCAATACGACCAAAGTACTTGGCCAGAGACATATCATGGCTAACAAAGAGCAAGGTAATGTGGTGCTCGGACACCAGTGACATTAGGGCTGACATAAAATTATCCCGGTTTTTTTGATCCAGAGAAGACGTTGGCTCATCGGCAATTAGTACCTGAGGCTTATTGATCATCGCCCTAGCAATGGCAATCCGCTGCTGCTGTCCAATACTGAGCTTACCTACTGGCTTGTGCCAATCGGTTTGAGGAATATGAAAGGTTGATAGTAATGATGTTATTTCATCGACTAAAACCGACCGCGAGTTTTTATTGGCAAATTGATGTGCGAGTTGAATATTATCAATAGCATCAATATAGGGGATTAAATTGAACTGCTGGAAAATATAGCCGATATGATTGGCTCTAAAACGATCGCGCTGGCGCGCATTCATAGTATCTAAGCGCTCACCCAGCACATTTACCTCACCGGTAGTTGCAGTCAACATTCCGCTCAATAGATTCAGCAAAGTGGATTTTCCTCCACCGGAGGGGCCATGAACAAATACCTGATCCTGGGCAGAGACTGACCAGCTTTTGATATTCAATACATCGGTGTTTGGTGCTTCGGGGTAAGCAAAATGCACATCATTGAGCTGAATGGCCATAGGCAGTTTCTATTAGGTTTGTTCTGGTTTTCAATGCATGGGGTGTCATCATATTTTGATACACTGTATCATTAGCCAAAGGGGTTTTAAATGTCAACGGTGAATAAATTGAGAGTATCAAGAAAATTAAGGCTTAGAGCGGTGTTCATGTTAACTCTGATGCCATTATTTGTTGCTCAGGCCTTGGCTCAGAGTAGCGATGATAAAAAGGCCAAAGACCAAGAGGCGCAGTCAAGTCAACATATGACCATTCAGTGGGCTGATCTTCTTCCACAGGACGAGGTCGATATTCTCGCAAACCCTCCCAGTTATATCAGTGACATTGAAGATGGTTCGCCTGAGGATCAGATAGGCAGCCAAGCGAACAATTCTATCGTCCTTGAAATGGAAGACCGTTATCAACAGGCTCTGATATCAACAAGAATAAAGCCTGAGATGGACGGCCGCGCAGTGCGTATTCCTGGCTTTATTGTTCCTTTAGAATTTGATGGTGAACAGATTATCACGGAGTTTTTCTTGGTGCCCTATTTTGGCGCCTGCCTGCATATGCCGCCTCCAGCGCCCAACCAAATTATTCATGTGAAATATGAAAAAGGATTAGAGCTTGAAGCCCTGTATTATCCATTTTGGATTTCCGGTGTTCTGACAGCATCATTGGTAGAAAATGATATGGCTACGGCTGCCTATGCTATCAAGATGGACAGTTATGAAGCCTATCAGCAGGAATAATTTACTGCTCAGAATTCTTAATACAGGCCATATCATTGGGCATCAGCTAAAGACAATCTAGCAGCTGCGCCTCCCATTGCTCACAAATTTCACTGGCAATAATATCAATGCGGCTTTCAAAACAATCATCTAACTCTATTTCAGTCAAAGCATCAGGTGTAAGGTTGTAACCAAAAATACCGCTTTCAGTAATAAAAACTGCTTTCACTCTTTCGGCAACCACGCCACTTAAAAATAAAAATAAGGCCTGTCGGTTGAATATTTTACGCGAGTCAAAACGCCAGCCAATGCTGTGAAAACCCTCACCTTGATTCACAGCCTTTAGGTAGCCTGATTCAGGCAAGGGCGCATTCACCAAGCTATCCTGCTCTGCACCTTGACTATGGTGGTGATGGTGATCGGAGCCAACTGAAGCATCCGTCGATCCCTCTAATGCAGTTAAGGATAATCGGCCCTGTTCGGTGAAGATGACCTGCACCTCAGACTGAGACTTTGATTTAGCATAATGCTCAAGCTGGACTCTATCTTGCGACTGATAAAGATCCTGTTTATTGCCGACAACAACATCGGCAATAGCAATCTGCTGATTAAATGTAGCATGCTCAGTGTAACGGGGATCAGCCAGATTTCGCGCATCAACTAAGGTGATGATTTTTTCAATTGAAAGAACGTTAAAATAATATTCAGCGGTTAAAACTTCTAGCACTTCAATCGGATGCCCAAGTCCTGTTGGCTCAATTAATAAACGGTCTGGTTTAGCGCGCGCAAGTAATTGATTGAGAGCAATTTGCATTGGTAGACCTGCGGCACAACACATGCAACCACCTGGAACCTCTCGAATAAAAACATTGCCGTCTTCTGAGTGCTGACCTTGAAACAGACTTCCATCTACGCCAATCTCACCGAACTCATTGACCAAAACGGCCCAGCGTTCATTATCTGGCTTTGATTTTAGAAGATGTAAAATAGCCGATGTTTTACCCACCCCTAAAAAGCCAGTAATAATATTAGTAGGGACAGCTTCAATTCTGTTAGCCATTTCTGTCATGCTGGAGAACCCAATACCGAAACCAATTTATTTGATCTGTCAACCCTAAAATAAAAGCAATGATCGCGACCAGTGTGACAGGCCGCCCCTGTTTGCTTGACCAAACACAATAGAGCATCGCCATCACAGTCTATTTGCATAGACTCTAAAGATTGAATATGACCGCTAGTTTCGCCTTTGATCCATAGCTGCTCGCGGCTTCGAGACCAGTAGGTCATGCGGCCAGTAGATAATGTTTTGTCTATTGATTCTCTATTCATCCATGCCAACATCAATACGTCTTTGCTCGCTGCATCTTGGGTAATAACGGGAATAAGACCTTTGTCAGTGAAATTCAATTCATCAATAAGACCTTGCAACGCTAATGTCTGCCCGGCTTCAAGCAGTTCAATAGATTCAAAATAACTATTTTTCATCGCATGTAAACTCCAGTTACGGGTTACACTCACAGTCTGAGCGCCTGCATAAGCGGTGGTTTATCAAGTGCCCTCCCGCGATGATAAGAGCCCCTACCGTTGTAAAAATACTCTCACCTGATTCACCAAGAAGGTCATGACCCAAGAATGGTGTTACAACTAAAATCACTAGCCCAACGACTCCAAGCACCATAACGCTATAGTCTTTATGTTTCTTACAACCCATGGTGAGGGCGTATAGGCTGGTCGGTACTACTGCACCCAGCATCCACCAGTGCACTGCTTCATCTTGCAAGTTCAATGCTGTCAGTACAGGCAGCAGAACAACGATCAAGGGAAGCGCCAAACAGTGGGTAATGCAAAGAATAGATAGACTAATAGCGGCTTTGTCAGAAGTAGCTTGTAGATTTTTCATAATTAATTAATTCGTATAATGGTTAGGCAGCTTTATTTTTACAGCTGTGACAGAGACAATTTATTTCCAACTGCGGGCTGGCCAATTGAAAGCCAGCGTTTTCTACGTCACTCTGCAACGTATTTATCGTTGACTTGTTAATGGTGATTTCCTTCACAATTTGACAATTATTACAGATTAAAAATTGCACAACGCCATGATCGTGATCACAAGTTATATGAGAGCAGGCAATATACTTATTAGCCAACTTTAGCTTGTGAACTAAATGTTCATCTTGTAAAAAATCAAGAATACGATAGACCGACATGGGCGGCAGTGCTTCACCAAATTTATCTTTACAGTAGTCAACCAATTCGTAGGCCGACCTGGCTTTGTCCGATTGCAATAAGGCAGACAGAACCTGCTTGCGCTTATTGGTTAGGTTTGCACCACGCGCTTTGCAGCTATTCTCGGCATTTTTAATCGCGGCCTGCACTTTGCTAGGTGACATTACCTAATCCGAAGAAGGTTAAATTTAGAGGTTAGTTCGACAGCACCCTGCTTAACATCGGTGAGCCACATAGCCCTGACTTTCTCTATTCGTGGGAAACGACTGATCAAATTCACACTAATAGCGTCGAGATTCTGTGCTTGCGAGCACTCGTATTCATAGCTTGCTGTAATTTCGCTGTGGCTCTGTTCATGCGCTTGATGCTCTTTATCAGGCCCTGCCAATGCCGAGAAATCGGCTTTAGCTTTGCTTAAGGCACAATCACCGCCAGAGAAGGAGAACAGTTCTTCCGATGACTCAAGAATCTCCCTTGCTTCCTCTATGATCTGAAACTGCTCACTGGATGTTGCTCTATGCTCAAAGCCAACAATACTTGAGGCTGGAGACTCAAAGCTGATTTCAAGAGCACTCCCTTCAATAGCGATCATTAGCTCTGTATAGCCGTGTAAATGGGCATCTTGTTGAGGTGCGTGATGGTCATCATGTAAAGATTCGGCATTGAGATTGAGCGCGATCGAGCACACTACGCCAACAGCGCCTATTTTAGGAAATATGTTCATCTGATCAAAGCCTCAAAAAAAGGTCATGCATAAAAGATCGACCTTAATGATACAGTATATCATTAACTGCTATGCCAACGCTGTTTATTTTTCATTGCCTGTCATCCCATCCTAAGCCGATGGGTTAGAGCTTTCGAGCAGTGAAACTATTAAGGGAGAGATGGTTCTGGCAGCCCAAAGATTTGCGGTATGGGAGAAATTTAACCCAATAGATTAACATCTTTAAGAACCATCTATCATTTCGCACAAAGAGGGAGTTTAGGGCGCGCGTCAAGCCTACTGGTTATCTATATCCCTCAAGGTATTTGGAGCCCAGGGCCTCCCATCATTGCCCAAGGCAGGCATCTGTAACGCCCCTGACCCTTGTGTTTACTGATCTTGACACCCCTCCAGTTCATCGTCAAAGGCACATCCACGTCTACCATTTTGTCTACCTCAGACCTAAACAAGGCGCCCATGAGTATTTCTATTGGGTCAACCCTTTAGGGGGCCGGGGAGCCTGCTGAGGCCTTATGATTGTTAGTGTTGCTGCGTAGATACTTTAGAAAGGGGTTTTGGAATACTTCACTTATTTAGCTGTCACATTTATAGGCGTTTACTTTGACCAAACCGCTAACAGTAATGTCAAAACCAGTATCGACAATCTCTACGGAGTCTGCTCCCATCTCAGCAGCCTTATTTCTTACGTCTAACATCACATTATTATTCTCATGTGATGCACTTCGTCCGCGACTAATGTCTTCGTACATAAATGCAATAAACTCACATTCTATGGCCATGTTGGCATTTATGATCTTTACCGCCTGACCTTCCGAGATTAGGGTGGATGTGCAGCCAGTAAGAAGCCCTAAAATCAGAGCGAAGCCAAGTCCATATTGCATGTTATTTGCCTCTTAGTTATAGCAAGAATATGTCATAACAATGATGTTTATGCAAATACGAATAGATAGTACAGTCAACTTCTAAGGTAGGCAAGGTTTTGGAATATGCTACTTTAAAGGCATAAAAAAACCCTGCGTTAACAGGGTTTCTTCGAGGGACGTTAAAGTGTGTATTTTCTTGGGGAGAATCATGCACATTATCTAAGACAGCTATGTGCTGGAAAGTTCATTTCTATCAGTCTAGATGAATATGCTATGCCCAAAACAGCGTGAGACAGTACCCAAACAGGTGTTTAAATACACCCCATTTCACCCTCACTAGCCTACCCAGCCACACCTTCACCACAATCCACCACAGGACACATCAAACCGCCCTTAGAGACTCTATGATTAAACTCAATCTCAGGGTACTAATTGGATTGGCTCTTACTATGGAGTCATTGGCATAAATTCACGAGACCCTATCAAGAATCTGCGCTAAGGTACGGGACTTAATCATCATTTAAGGTGTATGTCGTTGACAGCTATTAAACCGAAAGGACCCAAGGGCTACCCTCTTATTGGTAGTCTCCCAAAATTTGCCAGTTCTGAACGCATGGACTGGTTGCAGTCGATTACCAGCACCTATGGTGATGTGGTTAAATTTAAACTTTTGAGAAAGAACTTTTACCTGATTAACCATCCTGACTTAATCAAAGACATATTGACGCGTGACGCTGACAACTACACGAAAAAAATTATCAGCTTCAAAATGATCAAAGAAGTTCTTGGAGAAAGCACATTTACTGCAATGGGTGATGACTGGCGTCGAAAGAGGCTTACCGTTCAGCCCTCTTTCAGGAATGCAAAAATTTCGAGCTTGGCCACAATAATGACTAATTGTATTGAGGAGTTACTTACAGAATGGGAGACCCACTGCGATAGCGGAAAAACCATAGAGTTAAATGCTGCAATGATGCATTTAACGCTAAAGGTTGTCGTAAAAGCCTTATTTAGCAGCACCCTTTCTGACACAGATATGAAGGATATATCTAATGCGTTTATACCCTTGCTAAAAGGTGCAAATACTCGCATATCAGTCCCAATAAAAATGCTATATCGTTTGCCGCTAGATAAGAACAAAAAATATCATGGATACATCGACATCCTTGATCGTATAGTTTTTAGAATCATAAGGAATAGAAGACTAAGTACTAATAAACCGTCGGATTTACTGCAAATGTTAATGGATGCGACTGATGAAGATACTGGCATCCCACTCACTGATATAGAGTTGAGAGATGAAGTAATGACTATGTTTATTGCGGGGCATGAGACCACTGCCAATGCGATGTCTTGGTTGTGGACCATTCTATCTAGTAGCTCAGATGTCAGAGAAAAAATTGAACAAGAAGTAGACGAGGTTCTGGGTAACAGAGTACCTATTGCGAGCGACTTCGCAAACCTTCCTTATTGTCTCAATGCATTTAAAGAGACCATGCGGATATATCCACCAGTCCCAATAATACCGCGGCAAGTTGAGAGGGATACAGTATTAGGCAACTACCAAATTAAAGGCGGTTCTGGCATTCTTTTTAGCCCTCACTTACTCCACCGCCATCCTAAATTTTGGGATGCTCCTGAGATGTTCAATCTAAATCGCTTTAACAAAGAAGAAGCCCGACAGCAGCACACTTATGCTTATCTTCCATTTGGCGGAGGAGCAAGAGTCTGTATTGGAAATAACTTTGCACTTATGGAGGCCGTGTTCATAATTGCAATGACGACACAAAGGTTTCGCGTGAATTTAGTTTCAGATACGAATCTTGAGCCTTTGATTGGCTTAACCACAAAGCCAAAGTTTTCTTTCAATGCTTTTTTAGAGAGGCGGCAGACAATAAGCGATTAGTAGTTCTAAAAACTAGGCGATCAACTACGGGAGCAGCATGAGAGAGTGCCTACACAGATACTAAATGACCCTATTTCGCCCTACCCAGACTACCCAGCCAACCCTACTCCACAGCACCCTGCAGGACGCACCAGACTGCCCTGAGAAGCCTGATATTGCTGGGTTTACGGGTGTTGTTGGGTGTACTTAGGACGCCTCTGAGAGCCTCTGTAGTGCGTTCTAAGCGGAGTTGTATTTGACCTTTTTAAGGCCTTATTTTATATCCAGCTGCAGCGGTAACAGAGCCTAAATTGAGCCACGATCTAGCCCTGATTTGACTGGATGTGGTATTCAGATATGATTAGATTCAATGATCAACAAAGGGAGTTACCTATGAAAAAGCTTTTTTTGATCCCAATGAGTGTTTGCTGGTTGTACTTTATGAGTATCACAGTTGCTCTTATTTCAATTCTTCTATCAATACTTGGATCAGTCTTTGTCCCTAACGGTGTCTTGGATAACTTACTGGGTTTTTTGACAACCCTTGGAGATGCTGGTTTTGTGGGTCTCATTACTCTTATCACTTGTGTAGGCCAATATTATTTGGCTTATTGGTTGTACCTCTTTTTTAAAACTAAAGCTACGTAGTTGAATTTGACTGGATGGAGTATTCTTATAGTCTCAAAATCTTTAGGAGTAGTACAATGGCGTCACGGATCGGTAATTTCATTATTTTTTTGATTCTTAGCATTCTTACGCTAGGTATTTACCCCCTCTACTTCTTTGTAACCAGACAGCAAGAGAACACTGAATTGCTGAAAGAGATAAGAGACGAATTACAGAAGCACAATAAATAATGAGACGATTAGTTTTACTAACCCTATCAGTAATCTCCATGTCCGCCTTTGCTGATGACACTACTTTTGATTGGTCTGGCCTTGAGAGAAGCCAGATTAGCCTTGAAGCACCTTTACTCATAGTCAAAGGCTCCTTAGGCTTCCTAGGTTGCGGTTACATCAATACTGAGTCCTGTATTGATGAAGCCTGTGCCATAGTCTCTGGAGTTAATACTCATAATGATATGCTTAAAGCAACCATCAAGGCTGTGTCGAAGGATGCTACTGAACTTGTTATCAAGGTTGGAATGACAGGTGCTGAGGCTATTGAGTTGTTTAGATAAAGGTCAACTAACAATGAATATCTTAATAGTTACTATTAGTATTAATCCTTAAAGGTAATAGTTAAAGGTATAACAACAAGGTAACAGCCATTGGTATCCTAAGGAAGCAGCAGGTAGCCCTAAGCCCTATGCAGATCATTCTTAAACAACAACTACTCAGCCTTGGTACTCCAGAGGATGATTATCAGCATCATATCTTCCTTTCTCCTCTTCAACTGAACAAACACTCTAGGCTTCACACCAAGTTATCACTCCTAATAGACAAGTATGTCCAAGAGACTAGAGGGCAACGAGCTGCTAAACAGTTAGAGGTATTTAAATATCACTGGCAATGGATACTACTAGGCTTATCAAGATCTTTACTGACAAACAGCTGGTTACTGATAAGCCTTGATAGGAATGCATACGCAAGCGACATCTGTTTACCACGCTATGACATCAAATACTCTAGCATCAAGTCCATTGTTGACTATCTTGAGTCTCAAGGCCTGATTAAAGTACTAAAGGAAGTGAGATGCAGGCACATCCGTCTGTTTAAGTCTCAAGACTAGCCAATAATCATCAAGCTTTGCTGATAGAAGCTTGGAAGCGACTATTGCTCTATGTACTGACTTTGTTTTGAGGCTCTGAATGATGCGAGGTTTACTGTAATGATGCTTCAGATCGCTAGGAATTACTCTAGAGAAATAATATACATCACGTTTAGTATATGTATGTTGAGGATGCTTTTGTGTATACCGCATTGTCTACCCTACCTGTGTAATTACAAGAATATACAAGGAAAACAATGGGTTACGTGTAGATATGGTGCCCGGGGCCGGACTTGAACCGGCACGGTATTTCTACCGACGGATTTTAAGTCCGTTGCGTCTACCAATTTCGCCACCCGGGCAGTACTTAGGTGGGCTTCCACGAATCATGGGTTCAAGGAGCTGAGTGGTCAGATTCGGGCGGCGAGAAGTATACATGATCAATATCGAAAATGGGAATGGGTCATGCAGTTTTACTGGCTTTTTTATTCATTATTTACCAGATTACGCCGCCGCTATGAAATAACAAAAAAACTTTGTTAGACTCGATCTCAGAAAACAAACAATAAGGTGCCAGGCTTCTAATAAGGTCGTGATAGGCACGAAATACTGGCTAACTTACATCAGCCATCGTCGCGAGCTATTAAGCACTTGTAGACGCCACCGACCAAAGCGACCCTCCTTTATGTTACCGACAACCAAAATAAACCCACCTGTCTTTGTGGCCTCTCTGCTGACTACCACCTTTTTTGCCCTATTTGCTGCGATCTTTCCCGAGATATCTACCCAGTACTTTGGACAATTGCAGAGCTTCTTAGTCTCCAAGGTCAGCTGGCTGTATGTGTTGTCGGTGGCAATCTTTTTGTTGTTTATTATTTTTATTATGGTCAGCCGACTCGGTGATATAAAGCTGGGGCTTGACCATGACGCGCCGGCATACACCAACCTATCTTGGTTTTCGATGTTGTTCTCTGCAGGTATGGGCATTGGCCTAATGTTCTTCGGCGTCGCCGAGCCTGTTATGCACTATATGTCACCACCTGTGGGTGATGCCGCCACTGTAGCTGCCGCCAAAGAGGCTATGCGCATTACATTCTTCCACTGGGGTCTGCACGCCTGGGGTATCTATGCCATTGTGGCACTGACTCTAGCCTACTTCGCCTATAGGCATAAACTGCCACTGCTGCCTCGCTCCGCCCTCTACCCGTTGATTGGCGAGCGAATTTACGGTGGTATTGGTCATACTGTTGATTCTTTTGCCGTGGTTGGCACCATCTTTGGGGTCGCAACCTCCATGGGATTTGGTGTACAGCAGCTAAATGCTGGCCTGCATTATCTGGTGGGTATACCCGAGGCTAGTTACGTACAGATCATGCTGATTATTGGCATTACCGCCCTTGCAACACTGTCAGTGGTGCTGGGTTTGGATCGTGGTATTAAACGCCTTTCCAATCTCAATATGACCTTAGCGGTTTGCCTGATGCTGTTCGTGCTGCTATTTGGACCCACTATTCTTTTGCTACAGGTCTTTGTTCAGAATACCGGCGCCTACCTTAGTGAGATTGTGAGCAGTACCTTTAACCTCTATGCCTATGACCGGCGAGATGACTGGATCGGCGGTTGGACACTACTCTACTGGGGATGGTGGGTATCCTGGTCACCATTTGTGGGTATGTTTATCGCGCGCGTGTCCAAGGGCCGCACGATTCGTGAATTTATTGTTGGTGTACTCTTTATACCAGCTGGTTTTACCTTCCTATGGATGACCATTTTTGGCAATACAGCGATCCATGAGATCGCAACCAATCAGGCCTCCAACCTTGCTGAGGCTGTGAGCAGCAATGTGCCTGTGGCACTGTTTGTATTCTTTGAGCAGTTTGCTATTGCCCCTCTCCTCTCCACCATTGCTATCTGCTTGATCACTACCTTTTTTATTACCTCGGCAGATTCTGGCGCTCTGGTAATAGACACGCTGGCGTCTGGCGGCGAAGAAGAGACCCCTGTCTGGCAGCGTATCTTTTGGACGGCCATTATCGGTATTATCGCTGCTACACTTCTCTCTTTAGGTGGTTTAAGTGCATTGCAAACATTGACCATAGCCTCGGCATTTCCGTTTATGTTTGTCCTGCTTATATTTTGCTATAGCCTATTTAAGGCCCTTAAAGCGGACTATATGCTGCAAGATAGCGTGCAGCATCACAGTACGATTCAGCAGTTTTCAAAAGCCAACTGGAAGAAGCAGCTGGCATCTTTAACGGCTCACCCAGAGCTCAATGTGGCCGAAAAATTTATCGCCAGCTCAGCGCAACCAGCCCTAGAACAGCTAGCGACTGAATTCGAGCGCAATGGTATTACTGCTGAGTTAGAAACCGCAACAGACAGCGTAAGGCTAATTATTAATATTGAGAATGCCGAGAATTTTAACTATCAGATTAGGCTGCGCCACTTTGCCATGCCCAACTATGCGGATGACAAAAATGATGACTACTACCGTGCCGAGGTGTTTTTACTGCGCGGTGGTCAGCGTTACGATATCTTGAGCTACAGTCAGGATCAGATTATTGCCGATGCCATCACTCAATATGAACGGCACCTGCATTACTTGTATCTAGCGGGCTCGGAGTTTTTACGGCAGGACCCTGAGCAGAGTTCTGCTCTCTAGCCCAATGGCTTTCGGTCAGTGGCCTGCAGGTAAAACGTGCATACGGACAAGGCATTGTCCTGCTTCAAAAGTGCGTCATTGACTAGGGTTTATACCGTAAGTGCTTGATAAATAAATACTTTAAATAGTGGAGGCGCGGGTCGGAATCGAACCGACGATCGCGGAGTTGCAGTCCACTGCATTACCACTTTGCTACCGCGCCTTTGTAAGTACTACTTAATAAACACTTTCACTCAAGGTTTTACTGGTCTGAGCAGCATAGTGCTAAGAGGCCGCTATTCTAGGGAATGTTGGCAATAAATCAACTACTTATCAGCTTCTGCACTCAATTGCGGCCAAGCCTGTATCAGATAGACCACCATCGACCAGAGTGTCAGCAGCGCCGCGACATAAATGGCCACAAAACCCACTAGAGTTAACAATTCCTGTTCAGGTTGTGCCAGCAGTAAAATCGCCACGGCAATCATCTGTACCCAGGTTTTAACCTTGCCCATCATCGATACTGCGACGCTGTCTCTGTCACCCAGCTCAGACATCCACTCACGCAGGGCTGATATCACTATCTCGCGACCAATAATCACAATAACAGGTAGCGCAAACCAAGGGCTTGCATGAACTTCTAATAGCAGTACCAGCGCGGCAACCACAATCAGCTTATCGGCTACCGGATCAAGAAAGGCGCCAAAGGGGGTAACCTGATTGAGCTTGCGCGCAAGATAGCCATCCACCCAGTCAGTTAATGCCGCCAGTCCAAAAATAGCTGCTGACCCAAAATGGTTCCACTCCCAAGGTAGGTAATAGACCACGATAAATACTGGAATCAGGGCGATGCGCAGCAGAGTTATAATGTTTGGCAGGTTCCACATAAGCTAGTTATAAATTTCCATCATTGACATTGGGGTAGAGCGATTGCAAGTTACTCATTGTACAGTGCACTGTAAATAGCTTCAGCTACCTTTTTATTTATATTTTCTACTTTCATCAGATCTGCCACGCTAGCCTTGCGCACCTCCACAATACCGCCAAAATGCTTTAGCAGGTCGCGACGACGGGTTGGCCCAACGCCGGGAATCCCCTCCAGTGGCGAGGTGCGGCGCTTTTTATCCCGGCGCGCCTTGTGGCCAGTAATAGCAAAGCGGTGGGCTTCATCGCGAATTTGCTGGATTAAATGCAGTGCAGGCTCTGCTGGACGGCCAATAACCCGGTTGTTTTGGTCAGCCAGAATTAAGGTTTCCATACCCGGCTTACGCGTCGTACCTTTGGCCACACCAAGAATCATCACACCAACCACACCCAGATCACTGAGCACCGCTTTGGCAATGCCAATCTGACCCTTACCGCCGTCTATCAACAGAATGTCAGGCAACTTGCCCTCGCCTTTCATCAACCGGGTATAGCGACGACGAATGGCTTGCTCCATGGCGGCATAATCATCACCACCGGTAATGCCTTCAATATTAAACCGCCGATAGTCGCTTTTTAATGCGCCATTGGCGTCAAACACTACGCAGGATGCCACCACAGCTTCTCCGCTACTATGACTGATATCGAAGCATTCTAAACGCTGAGGTGTCTGCGCAAGTTCTAGGGTTTCGCGCAGAGATTCAAAGCGCTGCTGCAGGGTCTTTTTCGAGGCCAGCTTACCGGCCAGATTTTGCTCGGCAGTACGCTGAGCTAGTTCAATCCACTTAGCTCGAAATCCGCGCACTGAGTCGCGAATCTCTATATTGCGCCCTACTCTAAGTTTTAAAGCATCGACTAGAGGCTGGCTGTTCTCTACAGGGGCATTGAGTATTATTTCTTTGGGCAAGTCCGGCCGTCCACCCCCAGCCAAATATAGCTGAGGTAAGAATTCTTCCAGTAAATCAGATACTTGATCTGCCAATGGTGCTTTGGGATAGTAGCTGCGACTGCCCAGAATACGGCCCTGGCGCACATAGAGTATGTGCACACAGGCCTGCCCATTGGTGACCGCACCGGCCACTACGTCCACGGTACCCTTACCCTTTTCAATCATTTGCTGGGCCTGAATTTGGCGCAGTGCAGCTATTTGATCGCGGCTCTCAGCAGCCTTTTCAAAGGCCAATTCAGCCGAGGCCTTTTCCATATCCCGCTCGAGCTGCTTAAGTATCTTGTCGCCCTTGCCATCTAGGTACTGGCGGGTTAAGTCAACATCGACGGCATAGTCTTCGGGCGTGACAAAATCGACACAGGGTGCTGTGCAGCGTTTAATTTGGTGTTGCAGGCAAGGTCTGGAGCGGTTTTTAAAAAAGACATCTTCACATTGGCGAACCTTAAAGGTCTTTTGCAAAAAAGACATACTCTCACGCACCGCATTAACACTGGGGAATGGACCAAAATAGGTGCCTTTGGCTTTTTTCGGCCCGCGGTGAAAGGACAGCCGTGGCCATTTATCTTTGTCCGACAGGAAGATATAGGGGTAGCTTTTGTCGTCGCGCAGTAAAATATTGTAGGGCGGTTGGTACTGCTTAATCAGATTGTGTTCAAGAATTAACGCTTCGGTCTCAGTCTCGGTCACGGTGACATCAATCTGCGCAATGCGCTTAACCAGTGCAGCAGTTTTTACAGTCAGCCCGGTTTTGCGGAAATAGCTGGTAACCCGATTCTTGAGATTCTTGGCCTTACCCACGTAGAGTATAGTGCCCTCCGCATCAAACATCTGGTAGATGCCGGGTCGCTGAGTCAGGGATTTAAGAAAGGTTTGATGGTCGAATGTCATGGCAAGATTGTAGCGGGTCTTGGGTGGCATCGCTAACGGTTAGTGGACCGTTTAGCCCGTCAAACTCAATAGCACTCGAGTCACCCCGGACAGCATCCGAATCACTCTATTCAGGACGACGACCCGGGGAATACAATTAGCTAAAATCCAGACTAAGTCAGCTTTGTGCGATCAGCTAAACCGCTTATCACCCAACTTACAGCGCTGCTTATCTGCACTGGACACGGTAAACTCCCGATCCAACACGGTGCTGACAAAGTGCCACTGATTAGTCGCGGTCTCTGGCGTTAACACTAATTCAGACCAGCCACGTTGGGCTGTATCCACAGCAAAAAGCTCTGAGCTAGCAGCCTGCATAGCTCGGCCAAGTACAGCAGGCTCAGTGGCCAGGTAGGTTTCCAGCCCCGGGCTATTTACACCAGGGGTACCAATTTCAACGCCCATAGCCTGTCCCTTGTTATCAGCCAAATTAAATACCCAAGCATTGTGGGTATCTCCTGCCAGTACCACCGGGTTAACTCCATGCTCAGCCAGACTTTTAAACACAGTGTCTCGGCAGATTGGATAGCCATCCCAGGCATCAAGATTAAATGGCAACTCCTCTTTGGCCAGGGTCTGCATCATTTGCATAATAGGTCTATATTCTGGCTTGGTTTCTGCTAACTTAAGCTCTTCATCGGTTAAAACAGGCAGGCCCAGCTTACCCATTAACACCTGCTGACCCAGTAGCTGCCAAGGCGTGCCCCGCTGCTTGCTGGCCTGCAACTGTGTATCCAGCCACCGCTCTTGATCTGCTCCAAGTATGGTTCTATTGGGATCAATCAATATCTCATTTTTAAATGTCTCGGCATCGGGTAGGTAGTACCAACCCGCGGGCAAGGTCTCGGCGGTTAAATCTTTTATGCGCTGATAATCTGTGATCGCAATGGCAGCACCTGTAGAAAAATCAAAGGGTACATTAACCCGTACAAGCTCAGTTTCAGGAATCTGTGCCGCCTCTTCCTCCCCGACCAAGCTGGCACCAGAGCCAGAGATATTAAATAGTACAGAGCGCATGGGCAGATCAACGGCATAATTTAGCGGGCGATTGCGCCCATGAATCCGTGTATCCAGCATAATAAGATCAGCCAGTTTCCCCAGTTTAAAGCTGCGGTAGATGGGGGCCTGATCCCCCTTGGAAGTGGTGCGAATGGGCATCCACTCATGATAGGCCTGACGCGCAGAGTGCATACGCCCTGCGAAATCGCCCTCGCCCTCATTATGGTTTTCTGCGCCATCTTGCCAGCAGTCGTTAGCTAGCTCATGATCATCCCAGACACAGATAAATGGATGACGCGCATGCACTGCCTGTAAATCTACATCGGTCCGATAGAGACCATAGCGCATACGGTAGTCTTCAATACTTAATATCTCATTGCGCGGTTCTACCTGCCTGCCCAGCTCATCTGTGGCCACTGGATTGGCATAGACACCTTCAGCATACTCATAGATATAGTCCCCCAGATGCAGCACCAGATCCAAATCAGTATTGGCCATATGCCGGTAGACATTAAAATAGCCCTGCGGGTAGTTAGAGCAAGAACAGACACCGAGACGAAACTCATCCACATTGCCCACAGGTAATGTTCGAGTCATACCCACTGGGCTAGAAACACCAGCAGCGATAAACCGATAAAAATAATGTTGATTGGCCGCCAGACCAGCGGCATCTACCTTGATGCAATAATCTTGCTGCGCAGAGGTGGAGGCAGCACCAGAACTAACCATCTGCTTAAAATCCCGGTCCAATGCAATCTGCCACACACAGCTGAGGCTAGCATTATGCTGCCCATCGCCCGGGAGCAAGCGAGTCCAGAGTATCACTCGATCACAGAGCGGATCACCACTGGCAATACCATGGGTGAAATACACCGGTGAAGCCGCCTGCACCTCAAAACCGCGCAGTGCTAACACCCCCAAACTTGCGCCCATTCCCTGCAATAACTGACGACGATTTAACCCATCTTTAATCATAGTAATTTTGCTCTTACTGATACGTTCTTATTATTTTTTTAACAGCAGTGATATTACATAGGCCAAACCAAAAAAGCTTATTTAAAACATTCCAATAGCATATAAATTTGCTCGCTGGTATTACACAGGTGGGGCGATAGCCTTATACCCTTCTCACGACGATCAAAGTGCACCTGCCATTCCTGTAACCGACTTGTCAGAGCTTCATGGCGGTCGCCAAAATGTACAATCACCGTGCCACTGCGCAATTCGGGCTCAGCCGGCGACACTAATGCTCTAGGGCTGACCGCCTGAATAATCTTATCCGCCAGGGCTATATTGTGAGCGCGAATACTACTAACCCCAGTGCCATTGATAAATTCTATGCTATGCGATGCCACCACATAAGGGTACACCGAGGGGGTGCCACCCCAAAAACGCAGCGCGTCACCGGCATAGCAAAAATGGTGAATATCAAACTCAAAAGGGTCCGCATGGGAAAACCAACCTACATTGCGCGGTTCACAGAGTTCGATAACCTCAGGGTTAACCCACATAAATGCGGCTCCAGGGCCGCCACCAATCCATTTCACACAGGACCCCACTACAAAATCAGCCTGCCAAGCGCGTAAACTAATCGGCAAAATACCCGCCGACTGGGCTATATCCACCAACGATAAAATACCTTTGCCGCGGCTCAACTCAGTAATTTTTTGCACCGGCAGCTGTCGGCCATTGTTGGACTGCACATGGGTGATCAAGACCATCCCCACATCAGATGTCATCTGTTGTTCCCAAACGGCTATATCTGAAGTGTCTGCATCAGCTGGAATAAACTTTAAACGAAAATCCTCGCCCGTCGCTTTTTGTAAGGCAAAAGCAATAGAGGGAAAATCTTCTTCGCTGAGTAAAATGCAATTTTTATTGTTATCCAACGTCAGAGAATCAACAATTTTTGCCACTGCACTAGAGAGACTGGTCTGCGGGCAAAAGCTGTCCAGCTCAGCATTTAATAAAATCGCCAACTGACGGCGAAAAGAATCAATAGCCGCTAGCCAATGGGTCCAAACCTTTTCATCGGCCTGCTGCCACGGCTGCCAAAATGCTGCTGCCGCAGCCTCCTGCGCATCCAGTAATGGCAGACCTACAGAATGGCTTAACAGATAGATACCGCTGTGCTCGGGAAATAAACTCATCGCAAAAGACCTTTTAGATGTTCAATATCACTATGACGAGTTCTAAACTCCCCATTCACGTCAGCCGCGCAGCGCATATCACAGAGTTTGCGCAACCCCTTTAGCAATACGGGCAATGGTGGCCCGCTGGCTGTCAGTCCCTGCGCATCAGTAAGGGCTGCGCTCTCGGCAGGTTTTTCGATAAATTTATTAACCAGTTGCTCATGGTGCTGCAACGCGGTCTGCCCATGGGCATGGCAGACTTCTAAAAAAAGCCCGAGATTCTTTGGTAGCCAGGGTTCATGGCAATGCTCTTTGGTAGTGGCCATAAAGCTATCTAATAAGCTGGTGCGGCGCATGCAATCGCGCAATACCAGCTGATCTTCGGGGCGCATAAACAGAAATTTATCCACCAGAAGCTGTGAATAATAGGGATCGTCTGCCTGACAAAGACCCAACAGTAAATCGATAACATTAATGCCGGAAAAATCCCCCGCATTGGCGCCTCGATACTCATGCAAACCAACACGGTGAGGTCGGTAATAGGGCCTTACGCAATGAAAAAAGCGGTCGATATCAAGTTTTTCAAAAAGAATTTGATTGTAGTGATAGACCTCTTCCAATGCAGTTTTAGCAGTCAACAGCAGATCATAGGTCACTGGATGTGAAACACCTAAAGGCAGAATTTGCCGCAGAGCTTCAGAGGCACGAATAAATGCAAATACACTGCGGGTGTTGTAATCGAGGAAGATTTTTTCATCATTGAGGTCGGTAAAGGTTTTATAGATACCATTGACCGCCCGATTGTGAGTCTCTAAATGGCAGGAGGCAAAACGGGGAATAACTCCCAGTGAAGCACCCAGCTGCATGGCTAGTGCCGATGCCTCATGGAGTGGTGATCTAGTTTCTCTGGACGGCTCGGTAATATCATGGCGTCGACAGGCGGCCATATAAAAACCCACATTACCTAATAACTCAAAACCGCTATCAAAGCCTTCGTCGGTATTACCCTCATTGAGCAGGTCGACAATAAGCGCCGTGCCCTGATCAACCAGTTGTTGTTTAAGCTGGGCCCCAGCATCGCTGGTGGGTTGATGGTCGGGGCTGCCAAAATACAGATCTTCCAAGGCGCTATTTATCTGCCTGAAGTCATTACGAATCCATTTATCTAATGTCTGAGCCCTGTCTGTCATATGTTTTTTCTGCCTGGTTTGTGGTCTATAAACCTGTAAATATTAACAAAAACGCCATGGCAGTTTCGGCCAAATAATACCCATAAAACTAATTTTACTGTACGATTACACTCCTCTAATTCATATTGTTAGATTATTATGCCCCCTGAAGCTGATCTGCTAGATACTGTCGACATAAAAATTCTCACTGCATTGCAGGCTAATGCGCGTATCAGTAATGCGGACCTGTCCGAGTTGGTGAACCTGTCTCAGACGCCCTGCCTGCGACGCTTGCGCAAGTTGGAAAACAGCGGGCTGATTCAACAGTACAGTGCCCGCCTCAACCACAGTATGCTGGGCATTAATGTCTCGGCTTTCGTATTTATAAAACTCAATAAAAATACGTCGAGTAATGCGGCAGAGTTTGAAGCTGCCGTCAGCGCTTTTCCCGAAGTATTAGAATGCTGTGTTCTTGCCGGTGTGCACGACTATGCTCTGCGAGTAGCCATGGCCGACCTGCAGGCATTTGAATCATTTCTAAAAGATAAGCTGGCCAATGTGGAGCAGGTAGAGAATATTGAATCAACCATTATTCTCAATCAGACCATGACCCGACTTTCCCCTGAACTCAACCCCCAATAATACTCAGGTAGACTTGCGAGGCCGACAAAATAATTGATTGAGCAAATCTGCACAGCACTCAATATGGCCGATACAAGCCCATACCAAAGACGGGACACCATGAACTGATTCATTACGCTGCTGAGGTATTATTCTCACCAATGAAAAACAGTAACTATTAATCTGATCAGGTTCCTACAAATATCTAAAACCTGAACCCTTTTAAGAGGCTAGCTTGTCAATCAAAGTTAGTTTTATTGCAATATGCAACCGCCTAGGGACTCAAACCTCGGCTCCATAAGCCACCAGCAGGTCACATATCTGCGCTAGCCGTTTACGCGTTGCCCCGCTAAATTTACCCATACTGATAAAACCATGGGTACAGTCCGGCAGATGCTGATGAATCACATTGACTTTCCCAGCTTTAAGTTTGTCGATAAAGGCCAGACCCTCATCGCGCAATACATCATATTGTGCTGTCACAATTAAAGTATCTGGGGTGCCAGCGACATCCGCACAGGCCATTGGGCTAGACGCGATAGCTAGAACATCGTCACCCTCAGAAAGATAGTTATCACGAAAAAAAATCATGGTGTCTTCAGTCAACAGCAGCCCTTTACCATAACGCTGGATTGAATCGGATTCAGTGCTCATATCAACCCATGGATAGAGTAAAAACTGGAATGCTGGCGCCTTGGATAGCTGGCCAGCGATCAATGAGGTAAAGGTCTGCATAGCTAATACAGCCGCTAGATTGCCCCCGGCACTATCGCCGCCTAGACCTATTTTTGTATTCTCAACACCCAGCTCAGCTGCATGATCGACCACCCAGTTCCAGGCACCTAAGCCGTCTTCAATTGGGCCGGGGAATGGATTTTCAGGAGCGCAACGATAGTCCACCGCAATAACATTGATACCTGCTCTACCCGCTAACAGGCTACAAAAACCGTGGTGACTCTTAAGTCCGCCAATCACATAGCCCCCACCATGAAAATAGACCATGGTCAATTTAGGCGCAACCGCGGCTGGCCGATAGATCCTGATCGGTATCTGCTGTTCGCCCAAAGGGATGAGCCTGTCCTCGCAGCTGACATCAGTTCTGGAACCACTGCCCAATAGCTGATCATAGCTATCATAGAAGCGGCGTAATGCAGGTAGTGGCAGCTTGGCATACCTAGGGCTTAAATTACTCAGAGCACAGAGTATCCGTTGACCTGTAATTAACTTCATAAGTCGAAACTCTACACATCAGGGAAATTGGACAGGGGCATAAAAAAAGATGAGATCATTAGGTTAGTCCTAACTGTTATTATTCAGGCCCACCCAATAGGCAAACCCGTTGGTGATCAACCTAACCTATGTCTGACGATTTGTCATCCTCCAGGGTCTATTACATGGTGCTGCGGATACCATCTTGCAGGGAAATATTCATGGCTCACATACGCCTGAGAGGCAATCAAAACTAGCATAGAAGATTTTTACACTGATATAGTAGCGCGAAACCTAATAACACAATGAGCAACCAAGGAGATCAGCATGTCAATGACAGCAGCAGAAGTACTAGGCACCATCTACCAGCGACTGGGAGAACAGGACTGGGAGGGCGTTATGGCGCTGATGACTGATGACTTTAAGATTGTTGAGCCAGACTCTCTTCCTTATGGTGGTGTATGGGAGGGCAAAGACGCCCTACAGCGCCTTTACCCTGCAGTGGTATCCCATTTCGACGAGTTTTCGCCTGTTATCAAAGAGGTCATAGGCGGCATTGAATGGGCAGCCGTTATTGTCGACCTCTCTTTGATATCGAAAAAAACCGGCAGGCAATTTTCCCAAACGGTGACCGAAGTAGGACGTATTCGAGATGGCAAGCTGGCAGAGTTAAAAATCCATTATTTTGATACCGCTGAGATCGCTCAGGAAATTGGTGATGCCTAGTAATAAACCTGGGGGCCCTGAGCGTTACGCGTTATCAGTTACACGCTATAGGTTACAAGCTATCAATAAAACTATATGACATACCCAGACGCATGCTTTAAAAATCACAAAATCTAATAGGATTTAAACATGGCTGACGCTTATATTATCGACGCTTGTCGTACACCCCGCGGTATAGGAAAAATTGGTAAGGGCTCGCTAGCACATATTCATCCTCAAAAACTTGCGGCGACCGTGTTAAAAGCACTGGCTGAGCGCAATAATCTAAACACTGAAGATGTGAACGACATTATCTGGGGCTGTAATAATCAGACCGGTAAACAGAGTGCCGATTTGGGCCGTATGGCCGCTCTCGAAGCCGGTTATTCCGTCCTTGCTTCCGGTGTCACTCTGGATCGTTTTTGCGGCTCTGGGATTACCTCTGTAAGTCTGGCTGCAGCCCAGGTTATGTCTGGTATGGAAGATGTTGTTATTGGCGGTGGTACTGAAATGATGAGCTATACAGGCTCGCTTAAAAATACTGGCGATAGCTATCCATTATTCGATCGCGGCAATCTGTCTCTACGCGACAAGCACCCACAGTCCAATCAGGGTATCTGTGCTGATGCCATTGCAACTATCGAGGGTATTGATCGCGACAGTCTGGACAAGCTGGCCGTTATTTCCCAGCAACGTGCGGAAAGGGCCATTAAGGAAAATCGCTTTGATGGGTCCCTGGTGCCTGTCCTTAACGATGATGGTTCAGTCGCTCTAGACAGGGAGGAGTTTCCCCGCCCTGGTACAAGTAGAGAATCTCTTGCGGGCCTCAATGCCGTATTTGATCAATGGCATAGCGCCCCTGTCGATGATAGCGGCGAAACCTTTGGCGGCCTTATAGAAAAGGTCTACCCACAATTAAACCAATGGGACCATGTGCATCACGCCGGCAATAGCTCAGGGGTCGTTGATGGAGCAGCGGCAGTATTACTGGCCTCTAAAGACTATGCCGAGAAAAATGGCTTAACTCCAAGGGCCCGCATCGTAGCCACAGCCAACATAGGTGACTGCCCAACTCTTATGCTCAATGCACCGGTGCCGGCTGCCAAAAAAGTTCTCGCAAAAGCCAAACTTAGTAAGGAAGATATTGATGTCTGGGAAATCAATGAAGCATTTGCGGTGGTTGCGGAAAAGTTTATTCGTGATCTGGATTTGGATCGAGAAAAGGTCAATATCAATGGTGGTGCTATGGCCTTAGGCCATCCAATTGCTGCAACCGGCGCTATCCTGATTGGTACGGCACTGGATGAACTGGAACGCTCCGGTGGGCGCTATGCCCTTATCACCATGTGCGCAGGTGGTGGTATGGCACCGGCGATCATTATTGAGCGCGTGTAAAATACTGTTGAGCCTCCAATGGTTATAGAAGACATCTATAGCCATTGGGAATCTCAGGCTGATCAGTTAGTTTTACGCTGCAAACTGCGTGTTAAAACTACTTCTTCAAACTATGATAGGAACGATTGATAAAGCCGATATTACTACCAAACTTTTCATCAAAATCTGCTGTGGGATTGGCGGCATAGACTTGATCGAGGGTTGCGCCCTCAGCCATTAGAGCCACTAAACGTTCGCGGACAAGCTTTAACATCTCATTGTAATCAACCAGAGCCTGGTAGTCGGCAACGTTTCCGTGGCCCGGAATAACGACCGTGTCTTGGTTTATACGCTGTATCACTTCTGAACAAAAATGGATCATGCCATCTAGGCTGCCGCCATTGCCCGAATCTATAAACGGATACCCCGCGTTATTGTAAATATCACCGAGATGAACCACATTACTCTCACGGAAATAAACCGCAGTATCGCCTGTAGTATGTGCTGGACCAAAATGCCAAAGATCAATGGTCTGACCGTTTAGATGGAATTGCATTGAGTCAAAAAATGTAATATCGGGCCAGGCGCTTTTTGGATAGGCCTTCTGCTCATAGCTCACCATCACCAAATTTATGAGATGGTCGCCTTTCATCATTTCACGAGAATTTTCATGAGCAACTAACCAGGTACCCTCTGGGCCCAGAGCTAAATTGCCCTCAGCATGATCAAAGTGCCAATGTGTGGTCACAGCAAAATCAATATCACCACCTCCCAAATCGGTAATGACTTTTTCTATTTTGGGCATTAATTGTGGAAACTGATCGTCGATGATAAAAACCCCGTCATCGCCAATGCTGACACCAATATTGCCACCTAATCCGAACAGTACTGAAATTCCATCATCAATTTTCTCATGACGTATTTCTGCACTTTCTAAATCCCAGCCAAACGCACTCATCAAACCATCCAGCTTTAAAGGTTCTGGAGCATCCTCAGTAGAGTGTGCAAAACTTAGTAGCGGCACTACCATCCCAATCATTAGAAAAATATATTTCATACAGTACTCCAGCCTTTTGAAGGGGAATAATTAGGTTAGCAATCAGTATAGCGAATATCTAAATCCTTACTATAGTTCCTTATAAAAAGAGACTCTTTGTGCTTGTATTTGCAGGATGATGACATTGCACATAAGTTTAAGTCAGCATTTAACTTATGTGCTGAGGATGTAAATACTTCATTTGATCGCTTTTATGAATCAAAAGCGCAAATCGATAATTACTTTAACGTCATTATAGTAAAGAGTTACAAAGACAAATTTTTGATATTGTAGAACAGGTCGAGAGTATCGAATCCATTATCATTCTCAATCAAACTATTGGGCGGCATTCACCCCAGCTCAGTGACAAATGATCTCAGCTCATCGTATTCTGAATCACTTAACCACCAGATGTGGTAAAAATGCACAATTACATTTTGAGACTAATAGCCTAATATTTACCTTCAGTCTTGATCCCATAACGATGTTCCTAATACTCCCTAGGTAATTATAAAGGTGTGATTATTCAGCCTTCTTGGCTAAGAATTTAAGATAAAGTCTCACCCTAGACAGGATCAATAAAATCAGCTAGCGACACCATGGGCACGCGCTGGGCCCCTATCACATCGCTAAAAGCTATCGAACTATAAAATGAGCTGTTCCTACAGGCCTATATCTTTAATATCACTATTTTGATTACTGACCGGAATGGATGCGAAAACCCGTCTTTTAGGATCTCGAGCATGAGACAAGTTTTCAGTCATTTAGACTCACAAACCATACCTCACAGTATTCATCTGGCACCTCGCATATCAGTCATTAGTTGTTACAATGCGCTGAAAACAGCTTATCAGGCAATTCCAGTGGGCTTGAGGCGGTTGTAGCCAACGACAGTACAACAAACAAAGTACAGGGTTAAGAGTGATAATACATTGTAAATCAACAGGTTATAGAATTTTTATTGGCATGCTTAACCTTATGTTCTTGAGTTTAAGCGATTGATCATTGACAGAAAGTTCTGTGTTGCGCCAATGATGGACTGGACTGACCGCCACTGTCGTTACTTCCTGCGCCTAATCAGCCAGCATTCCGTGCTCTATACCGAGATGATCACCACCGGTGCCATTATCTATGGCGATACCCATCACCATCTGCAAATGGACCCCTTAGAGCATCCAGTAGCACTGCAGCTCGGTGGCAGCGACCCCACTGATTTAGCCAAAGCCTGTGTGCTCGCCAGCAAATATGACTATGCAGAGATCAATCTAAACTGTGGCTGCCCCAGTGATCGAGTACAGAACGGTATGTTTGGTGCGGTGATGATGAAAAATGCCAAGATAACTGCGGACTGTATTGCAGCTATGCAAGATGCCGTGGATCTGCCCATTACAGTGAAGCATCGTATTGGTGTGGATGACTTTGATAGCTATGAGTTTCTCTGTGAGTTTGTGGATACGGTAGCTAAAACCGGCTGTGAGACTTTTTTGGTACATGCTCGCAAGGCTTGGCTTAAGGGGCTTAGCCCCAAACAGAACCGTGAGGTGCCAGAATTAAACTACGAGCGGGTCTATCAGCTGAAAAAAGACTTTCCACAGCTAGAGATTATTATTAATGGCGGTGTGACTACATTGGCGCAGTCTCTGGACCACCTCAACCATATTGATGGCGTAATGGTGGGCCGCGAGGCCTACACCAATCCCTACTTACTGGCCAGCGTAGACCAGCAAATCTATGGTTCTGAGCAGCCTGTAATCAGCCGTGAAAAAATCGCTGAAGCCTTCCTTGATTATGTGGATAATGAGCTCGCGAAAGGCACTAAGCTGCAGTCCATGACACGCCATATTTTAGGGTTATTTCACGGTATGCCAGGCGCCAGACAGTACCGTCGGCATATTAGCGAAAATGCCTACAAACCAGATGCAACCATTGACGTCTTAACCAATGCTTTAGCTAAAACAACAGGACTTTGATTTCCATGACCCAAAGAAGCAAGCTTACCCAACTAAAAGAAATAACTACTGTAGTTGCCGACACAGGCGACTTTGATGCCATTGCCCAGTACTCCCCAGAAGATGCGACGACCAATCCTTCTCTGCTGCTAAAAGCGGCACAGATGCCAGCCTACCGCGATCTGGTTAACGGCGTGGTATCGACAACCATGAAAGGAAGACTCTCGAGCAATGAGCAGATCGCCGCCTGTATGGATGGACTGGCCGTAGGTTTTGGCGAAAAGATTCTCGAGCAGATTCCCGGCCGCGTTTCCACTGAAGTCGATGCGCGACTATCTTTTGATACAGTCGCCTCTATCGCCAAGGCACGACAACTGATTGGTCTTTACGAACAGGTAGGCATCGGCAAAGAGCGCGTGTTGATTAAAATGGCCTCTACTTGGGAAGGTATTAAGGCGGCAGAGCAACTTGAGAAAGAAGGCATTAACTGTAACCTGACACTGCTGTTTAACTTTACTCAGGCAGTCGCTGCGGCAGATGCAGGTGCTTTTCTGATTTCGCCATTTGTGGGCCGAATTCTCGATTGGTACAAGGCGTCCAGTGGACTCACCGAATATGCTCCGGCCGACGACCCCGGCGTACAGTCAGTTACCCGCATCTACAATTACTATAAGCAGAGCGGCTACAACACTGTTGTTATGGGTGCGAGCTTTAGAAATACCGATGAAATTACCGAACTGGCAGGCTGTGACCGTCTTACCATTAGCCCGCAGTTACTCCAGGCAATGGATGAAGATTTTGGAACCCTAGAGCGCAAGCTGGACCCAACCAATACCGGCGACACTATTCATTATAAGCTTGCTGGCGAGAGTGCTTTTCGCTATGAGTTAAATGATGATCCTATGGCCACCGAGAAACTTTCTCAGGGTATTCGTAGCTTTGTTGCCGACCAAATTAAACTAGAAACCTGGTTAAAAGATTTAGACTAATGATTGATAAAATAAAAGCATTTTTTAGCAAGAACATTATTGAGGCTGATGACAATGCCCTGAGTAGCGAGCAGCTGGCGACCGCTGCCCTACTTATTGAAGTCATGGTGATTGACGGAAATCTTGATGAGCAAGAGTTGCGCGCAATCAGCAATACCTTGAGTCAGATGCTGGAGCTTAGCATCGAGCAAATTGATGAGTTGATTCTATTGTCGCGAGAGGAGGTAGCCGATGCCACATCGCTGTATCAGTTTACCCGCGAGATTAACGCCCATTATGACCATGATAAAAAAATGGCTCTAATGACGGCGATGTGGCGAGTGGCTCTTGCCGATGGGCACTTGGATAAGCATGAGGAAGGGATAATCCGCCGCGTGGCCGACCTGCTGTATATTCGTCACAATGAGTATATTCGCTGCAAGCTCGCGGCTAAGAACCAAGGCTGATGACTGACTACTGACCTGACTCCAACGCTCTGATCAGGTCAGTAAATTCCTTACTATTATCCGGGTTAAGCTGCATTAGTAGCTTATGAGCCTCGAGCACCTGACGACGAATTTCATCAAGTTCAGTATCCACACTGCCGATATCATGCAGCTCGGCATCAATATCCGGCACCTCTTGAAAGATATCAAATATCTCATCAAACCCCATACAGTCAAGAGTGCGAAGGATGCTCGGGTTCTGACAAAAAACCTGCACATTGACTGAATATTCCTTGCGGCAATAGAGCCCTAACTTGGCCATGAGGCCTAAGGTAGTACTATCGACACATTCAGCTTCAAGCATATCCACCACCACCTGTTTGACATGCTCACTGCCAAAAATGGTTTCCATATGGCGATTTAACGAACCGCATAGGGTTACCCGCACATCACCACTAAACTTCAGCAGATAGTTGCCCTGCTCGTCGGATACCAGTATTTTTCCAGAACTCATTTAGCCATGCCTCGCGACAGCAACAACACGGAAATATCGTCTTGAGGGTCTTCGATATAATCGAGAAATATTTTCTCTTTCAAACTATCAATATCATTGGAGTCTGTAGCCAGATAACTCAGTAACGTCTGCTCTTTAGCGGCCAGATCTTTATCTGGAATTAGATCAAATACACCATCAGATAGAAGTACAAAAGCAAAATTATCCGGCAGGCTGATCTCTTCTACCGACCAACTGGCCTCTTCAAAGATACCTGCAGGTTTGCCTTTGCCCGGTAAGTATTCAGCCTTACCATTGGTAATCAAAATTGGCTGTGGCTGCTGCGCGCCAACCACATAGCGCAGCCTATTGGTCTCTGTATCCAGGGAGCCCGCAACAATAGTCAGATGTTTGCCTAGGCCTGTGGCCAATAACTGGCTATTGATATGTTCAATCAGCCCATCGGGCGCATGGGCCAGTGCCACATAGTCTTTCTCCAACTGATGTCTGCGTATAACCCGACCAATCATAAAGCGCAGTAATACAGTCACAAACGCTGAAGAGGCTCCATGCCCGGACACATCGGCAAAATAAAACAGCAGATAGCGATCTAACACAAAATTATAGCCCACAAAGTCGCCGCTTAAATACAGTGATGGGGTAATGGAATGAGATATTTCATAGTCGCCAAACTTGAGCGGGCTCTCTGGCATCAGACTTTTTTGCACCTCAAGCCCTGCCAGTTGATCCTGCTTTAATAGACGCAGGCTTTCCTGTAATTCGTCATTGGTTCGCTCTAATTCTGCGCTATAAGCCTGCGCATGCTGGCGGGCATCGGCTAAATTGTTGACCCGTAATAAGGTGCTTTCTATATCGGCCTGCCCCGCTCCTTCTAAAATGACATCTGCAGCCCCCAATCTGAAATAGTCAGCTAAATAAGCTTTATCTTCTTCACGAAGGGCAATAATAATCAGATAGTCTTCACAGAGCTTCCGTAGCAACTCACTCTGCTCTGGGGTGGATACGGCGGTATTTTCGGAAAAAAGAACAATCGGTTGATTGAGGGGGTCGGTGCAAACAATGGCGATAGACTGTATATCTTGCGCCGCTAAACAATCTCTCCCAGCACTGTGGAAGTCTGCCTTTGCTGTTTGTAGCCTAACGTCGTTATCTCCTATAAGAAGAACTAGGCCTTTGGGTTCGCTCATTTGGTTCCGGCTTTGGCAATTACTAATTTAGCTTGTCTGTAGCACATCTTCATCTTAACCCAAACGGTCTTTACCAGTCTGCAATCCTGCCTAAATAAAGACACAGCAATCGAATTAATAGTCGTCTAGATCGCCAAAATCATCTTCAATGGCACCATCGCTGACCAGATACTCTCGACGCTGCAGGTAAACATCTCTTACAAAAAGATATCTGTCGCCAGATATAACCTCATCCAGTGCCAATAAATCGGCTCGCATCGCCAGTAGATCCAGTGCTCTAACAGAGTTGCGCGTAGGCACATGGTCCATATAACCCAACGGATTGGCAAAGCTATCTATGACCTTCGACGGCGCATCACGCAATGTGGATGGCCCCACAAATGGCAGCATTAGGTAGGGACCTTCTGCGACGCCCCAAGCGGCAAGCGTTTGTCCAAAGTCTTCACCTTCACTTTTTTCTAGTCCAGCTCGCTGAGCTACATCGAATAGCCCACCAACACCTATGGTGGTATTGATTAGAAAACGACCTGAATCATGGCCTGCTTGAGCAAATTTAGCCTGAAGTAGATCATTGAGTATGTTGGTGACTTCGTTGAGATTGCTAAAAACATTGAGAATCCCTCTCTCTAAGGGATCGGGAACAATCGCGGTATAGGTTTTGGCCACTGGCCTGAGAAGCGCGTTGTCCAGAGTTTCATTAAACACAAAAGCCTTGCGGTTAAGGCTCTCCAGGCTATCGTTTGTTTGCGTGTCTTCAGCAAAGGCCGATGATGCCAGTATAATGGCAAGCACAGCAGTCAGTATTAGCTTGGTATCTTTCATGTTATTCACTCGAAAATCAGGTGCATCTAGCTAGTCAGTAAAGGTTTTCATTCTACTCACAGTTTATCGCCGCGTACACCGCCTGTGCAAATCAGAATTGTGAAAGCCGCAGATTACATCCTTAAGAGATGGACACCGTCGCTCCAGTAGATGAGATGTTCGATATAACTGAGGATACCATCTCGGCCATAAAAGCTTTGATTTGGCCCAGCAAATTCCAGTCTAAGAGGGCTGGCGAGCCTATGGAGAGAGATAGGCCATGAATAACGGTGGGGGGTTTTATTTTAGAGACTTAGTCTCCCTCAACTAGGTACCTGCGCAACCTGTCACGAATGTCTGACCAGTGTTTTTTTAAGCGCTTCTCAGACACAGGCACACGAGTTTTTAACTGCTGGGCAAACAGTGACACCCGATACTCCTCAAGCAACCAATGAAATTCCCAGATAGCCTCTTCAAGGTCATAGGACAGCATCTGCCCCTGCACCCCTTTGATAGGCTCAGCAAAGTTTTCTAGCTGTTGGATGTAGCTGCGATCTTTGCTAATTTGGGAGCCCAGCTTTTCTATTCTGATCTGCATGCCGCGAATCAGACGCGGGTATTGGCTGGTTTTATCAAGACTCACAGTTGACAGTGTCTGAGGCAAAAACAACCATTGAACCTGTTGATTAATATCGTCTTTTGCATAAATAGCACTCAGCCCCAGCGATCGTAATTGTTTCTGATTACTGTGCAGCTGCGGCAGTACCGCTTCAATATTAGCGGCATGCTGCTGCGCTATATCGACCACCTGCCCTATGCCCGATTGATAGGCTTGGTCAAAATCTTGCTGCTGTCGAAGCACCTGTTTGCCACTAAAAATGGCTTCCTGAAAGCTAGTATTAATCAGCGCGGTGACAAGTTCCTGACGATTGCCAATAGACGCCGCCTTTAGGGCCAGCTCGGTACCGCGGAGTAAATTTTTACCCAGATACTTAACCTGTTCACGGCCTTTTAACAGTGCCAGCCGCAGCTGCCCCTGACGGCTGATTTTATCCGCAGTCAATGGGTTATCCAGTACTTCAATGGCGACAGATTCGCCACAGTCTCTTAGTGCAGGCCAGGCCTTAATGCTTATCTTGCCGCGTTTAAGTTTTACTTCCTTGGGCAGCTCTGCAAAGTCCCATTCGACAATATCTTGTCGAGATATTGAGTCATCGGATGCCTGCTGTTCCAGCCCAGCACTAATCTGCTGTTTAAAATCGCGCTGTAGCTTTTCTAAACTGCGCGCCATAGCCACAGTTTTGCCCGCTTCATCTTGGAGAATAAAGTTCATTCTGTACCAGGGATCAAGATTATCTGCCTTCCAATCCTGATCATTCATCGTGACGCCTGTATGCCGTTTAAGCTGCTCAGCTAGTACCTCGGTAATGGGTCGATCCTGAGCTCTAACCTGTAACAGTATCTTGTCGACATAATCTGGTACTGGCACAAAATGGCGTCTTGTCTGCTTGGGTAAGGTTTTAATCAATGCGATGCATTTATCGCGCAACATGCCGGGCACCAGCCATTCAAAAAAGTAGCGCGGCAGCTGGTGTAACAATGCCAATGGAATAATGGCACTGACGCCATCCTGATCATGGCCAGGCTGAAAGTGATAGCTGAGTTCAAATTCAATACCATCGTTGCTGATCATTTCCGGGAACTGAGCCTCTTCGTCTTCAGCTAGACCACGAAGTAGCAGAGAGTCTTTATTGATATTCAGCAAGCTGGCATTTTCTTGCTCTGCCTGCTTGCGCCACTTCTCAAAAGCCGGCAGATTATAAATACCCGCGGGGATCCGATCATCGTAGAAGCTGTAAATTACTTTTTGCTCAGCCAGCAAGTCGCGACGGCGAAAGCGATCTTCCAGTGCTTGCAACTCTTCTACCAGTTTTTGATTGTGCCGATAAAAATTCCCTTTACCACGATAGCCCTGCTCGACCAGCGCCTGCTGTATAAATACAGCGCGCGCCTCTACCGGTGCAACATTGCCATAGACGGTATTCTTACCTTCGACAATGGTCAGACCAAATAATGTCTGACGTTCTTTGGCCATGACCTGACCGGCCTTTTGATGATAGAAGGGCTCGCTGTACGTTTTTTTAACCAGATGGCCTGCCAATGACTCCAGCCAATCGGAATCAATTTTAGCCACATTAAGTGCATACTGTTTGGCGGTTTCCATCAATGAACCCGCCATAATCCATTTGGGTGGTTTTTTACTCAACCCCGAGCCGGGAAAGATAAAGAATTTACGATTTCTGGTGCCGAGAAACTCCCACTTTTCCTCGCGTATACCCACCTGTCCAAGCAAGCCAGAAAGAATTGCCTGATGAATGCCTGCATATTCTGCGGGTTTTTCATTGTTGGTAAGTTTGAGGCCGCGACAGGCAGTGTGTACCTGATGATGTAGGTCACGCCATTCTTTCATACGCAAAAATGACACATAGTTAGCACGGCAGTACTTGCTGAATTGATTAGTCGATAAATCTTGGCGCTTAGTTTCAAAGTGGCGCCACAGGTTAAGTAGCGACATAAAGTCAGAGTCTTCGTCCTGCCACTGTTTATGGCACTGGTCGGCCGCTTGCTGTTTGTCAGCTGGTCGCTCTTTCGGGTCCTGAATACTCAGCCCAGTGGTGATAATCATCACTTCACTGAGCGAGCCCAGTTTTGCCGATTGCAAAATCATCCGTGCAAATCTTGGGTCTAATGGCACTGAGACCAATTTTTTGCCCAGGGCGGTTAGCTTACCATTTGGGCTGACCGCTTGCAGCTCCTCAAGTAATTTAAAACCATCATTGATCATGCGGTTGTCGGGCGGATCGACAAAGGGGAAGCTTCGTATATCGCCAATATTGAGTTGCAGCATCTGCAGTATCACCGCGGCTAAATTGGTGCGCACGATTTCTGGGTCGGTAAACACTGGGCGGTTATTAAAATCCTCTTCTGCGTAGAGACGGTAACAAATGCCATTGCTAACTCGACCACAGCGACCGGCACGCTGATTAGCGCTGGCCTGAGAAATTGCCTCAATCGGCAGGCGCTGCACCTTGGTCCGAAAACTGTAGCGCGATAAGCGCGCACGGCCTGTGTCAATCACATAGCCAATACCGGGAACGGTTAACGAGGTTTCAGCAACATTCGTACTCAAAATAACTCGGCGGCCCTTGTGAGGCGCAAAGATTTTACTCTGCTCTGCAAGGCTCAATCGAGCATAGAGAGGTACCACTTCTGTATGGGGTAACTGAGCGCGTTTAATGGCTAGATTAGCTTCACGAATCTCTCGTTCACCACTTAAAAATACCAGTACATCACCGGCCTTTTGATTGGCCTGAATATCCTGTAGACAATCAATGATTTTTTGGTCGCGATCGCTGTCGAGATCATCATCATTGCTGTACACAATTTCTACAGGAAAGGTTCGCCCAGACACCTCCACCACAGGTGCATTATTAAAATGCTTGGAAAATTTATCTACATCAATGGTGGCTGAGGTAATAATTAATTTAAGGTCTGGGCGCTGGACCAGTAGGTTTTTTAAATAGCCGAGCAGGAAATCAATATTGAGGCTGCGCTCATGGGCCTCATCGATAATGAGGGTGTCGTACTTGCTCAGGAACTTATCATTCTGAATTTCAGCCAGCAGTATGCCATCAGTCATCAGCTTAACAAGGCTCTTGCTCGAACTCTGATCGGAGAAGCGCACCTGATAACCCACCGCATTGCCCAGCGGAGTTTTTAATTCACTGGCGATTCGGTCCGCCACAGTGCGTGCGGCAATCCTGCGCGGCTGGGTGTGGCCAATAATACCGCGCACACCGCGACCGGCTTGCAGACAAATTTTTGGAATCTGGGTAGTTTTACCCGAGCCGGTTTCACCGGCAATGACCACGACTTGATTATCAAGAATCAACTCGCGAATTTCTTCAGAACGAGCGCTGACAGGCAGATCCGGATAAGTAATCTGCGGCACCGACTGCTGTCGCGCGGACACCTGAGTACTGGAGCGAGACACATTGGAAGACCACTTCTGCCAGGCCGTTGCTATGTCTTTTTTGGCCGCCCACTGTCGCTGTAACTCTTTTAGCTGACGGCCGAGACGGAATAAATCACGGCTGCTTACCGATTGAGGTAACCACTGGGCAAGCTGTTCAAAGTCTGTTTTTTCAGACGGCGCTTGACTGAGAAATTTGGCTTCTGGGCTGATGGGCTGTTGCGAGGACAAACTATTATTCGCCAGTATTTAGCCAGATACATTCACCGCTCTTGGCCTTGATGGCATCTAGCTTTTTATGGTGATCCTCCAGCTCTTGAGCGCTGGCGGCAATAACCCGCAGTGGCGGACGGTTTGTAGGTAGACGACGGATAGTGGAAGCACTGTTCATTTCGCCACTATCAGAATCGGACGAGTCACTCATATTAAGACTGACCTGGCCACCGGTCATCAGCAGATAGACATCTGCCAAGATTTCCGCATCTAATAATGCACCGTGTAAGTCACGCTGAGAGTTATCTACTCCGTAGCGCTTGCACAGAGCATCGAGATTATTCTTCTGCCCCGGATGTTTTTGTCGCGCCAGTGCCAAAGTATCAATAATGCGACAGCCGCTTTCAATGGACTTGGGCTTGGGTCGCAGCTTGGAGGTTTCGTGATTAATAAACCCAATATCAAAGGGGGCATTATGAATAATGAGATCGGCGCCATTAACAAACTCAAAGAACTCAGGCGATATAGTCTCAAACAACGGTTTGTCTTCAAGAAACTGGTCGGTGATACCGTGGACTTCCATAGCGCCCTCGTCGACCTTGCGCTGCGGATTTATGTACTGGTGATAATGGCGGCCGGTGAGCTTGCGATTGACCATTTCCACACAGCCGATCTCGATAATGCGATGATCCTGAGAGGTTTCCAGGCCGGTGGTTTCTGTATCAAGAACAATCTGTCTCATGGTCTCTGCTTATCTATTTAGGTGGAAGTGCGATTACAGCTCATCTATACCGCGATTGGCCAGCTGGTCGGCAATTTCATTTTCGCGGTGGCCACTGTGACCCTTTACCCACTGCCAGTCTATCTTATGTTCACCGATAACCGCATCGAGTTTTTGCCACAGATCAACATTTTTAACGGGCTGCTTAGAGGCTGTTTTCCAGCCGCGCTTTTTCCAGTTGGGCATCCATTCTTGAATGCCCTTAAGTACATAGGTAGAGTCTGAGGTCAAAGTCACTTCGCAGGGCCTTTTTAACGCCGCCAGACCCTCAATAACAGCGTTCAGCTCCATGCGATTATTAGTTGTATCAGACTCGCCACCCCAGAGCGATTTTTCTTCGCCCGCATAACGCATCAATACACCCCAGCCACCGGGGCCCGGATTACCGCGGCAGGCGCCATCTGTGAAAATTTCAACCGTTTTCATAATGTTCCCTGTGGAGGCTTGTTATTTTTTTTACGCATCGGGGTAGCCGGTTGGCGAGAACCCATAAAGTGGCTATCTGTGGTTGCCTTGCGCCACAAACCTCTCGGACTGATACCACGAGCCACCCGTTTCACCGCGTGGATCATATAGAAATTACCCAGTGGAAAGCGAACCTTTTGGCCAAGTTTTTCCCACATTGAATCCTGTTCGGTCCACTGCGAGCGATTGAGCGGCAGATTGTAGGCACCGTGATCTATTTCTAGCACCTGAAAGTTTAATAGCGATAGCCAGTCAATCACTCGCCCTTTGCGCAGATTGTGAAAGCGGTACTGGGGGCGACTAGATAACAGCTGCATGGGAAACTTAAGCGCGCCATGGGAACCATAGGGATTGAATATGCACAGCAGCAGGTGGCCGCCGGGGGCTATTACTCGACTGACCTCGGACAGCACTGCTTTGGGCGATACCGAGAACTCAACGGCATGCTGCAGTACCGCGACATCGATAATATCTGCGGGCAACGGCAGCTCGGAGTAGTTGCTTATTACCGCCGCCTGTGCGGAGGGAGCGGCACTGAGCGAGAAACGATGCATGTGGTCAAAGCAGTCAAGTAGTTGCTGGTCTGGAGCTAGACCTAGATGCATTAAGCGATAGCCTGGCAACAGGGCATATTTATGCTTTAAAACTCGATGCTCATGATGACGTAGATAGCAGCCAAAATCTGTCTTACCCCAAGCCTCTAGCCCTTCTGCAGTCAAACCAAGATCACGCACTTTAAAGCGGTCCAAGGCATTTTTACTGAGCTGTCGGAGAAACTGTAAGGACATAGGTTACTGTGGTCTATTAGGTATCTGTTGGCGACTATTATGGAGTAGTTGAGGATTATTTTAAATCTGCTCACTAATAACGGCTGCCAGATTGTCTATTAGCGCTGTGATCGCTACAATCCGCGCGCAATTAATAACCATAATGAGTTCAATACGTGCAGTCTGAACACAAAAGTAGTTCCCCGTTGTTAAATCTAATCCTTTCAAGCCTTTTACTGGGTGGCTGTGTGCTGGGTCCAGTTGAGCCTGCCAATCAAAGTCTCGATAGCGACCTTCCTGTAGAGGTTGCGGCTGAGATAGGCGCTAAAGACCCTTTATTAGGGGCTGAGGGCTCTTTAATCGGAGCTGATGGCGCTCTAGCAGGCGCGTCAAATATGCAAGAGCCCGATCTGTGGCAGCGTATTCGCAGCGGCCATAATTTAACCCCAGAGGTACTTCCCGCCAGTGTTTTAAAGCAGCGTGACTGGTATCTGCGCAACCCCAGCTACCTAGCTACTGTATTTGGCCGCGCTGAACCGTTTATTTTCTATGTCACCGACGAACTTGATAAGGCCGGATTGCCACTGGAACTAGCCTTATTGCCAATCGTTGAAAGCACCTATGACCCTCTCGCTTACAGTCACAGCCATGCCGTTGGCCTGTGGCAATTTATTCCCTCTACCGCGAAGTCGTTTGGTCTCAGGCGCGATCGCTGGTATGACGGGCGTCGCGATGTCATCTACTCGACCCAGGCCGCAGTCAAATACCTTAAATATTTGCACAGACGCTTTGACAACGACTGGCTGTTAGCACTTGCCGCCTATAATTCTGGTGAGGGCAATGTTCGCAAGTCGATCAAAAGAAATCGCAAACTGGGTAAGAAAACCGATTTTTGGTCAATCAAGTTACCCCGAGAGACCAGAAACTATGTTCCTCAGTTACTGGCATTGGCTACGCTGATTGAAAATCCCGAAAAGTTTGATATTAAACTGCCCTTTATTGCTGATCAGGCCTATTTTGAAGTGGTAGAGATTGAGTCTCAGATTGACCTCAATAAGGTTATTGAGATCATTGGTGTTGAAGGCACTGCATTTACTAAGCTTAATCCTGCTTACCGCCGCTCTATTACGCCCCCGCAAGGAAAACATAATCTTTTATTGCCTGTGGGTAGCGCTGAGCCACTGCGCCAACTATTGACCACTACAGATCCAAAAACCTGGGTTCCTCACACTGAATATCAGGTTGTGAGCGGTGACACCCTATCTCAGATTGCCCAGCGCTTTCGCGTTCCTACCCAGTGGCTCAAAAGCAGAAATAATCTGCGCTCGGACCGCCTTAGAATTGGTCAGGTGCTGCTGATACCGCATTCCGGTGACAGCGCAACCAGCGGCTCTAAAGTCGCTCAGACGTCGCTGTACTCAGTTAAACGCGGCGATACCCTGTCTAGTATTGCTCTGCTGTACAAGACCTCTATCACAGCTTTAAAGCACTCTAATGAGCTGACCACAGACAGATTGCAGATTGGTCAGAAATTGACCATTAAACATAGCTCTGCCGGGCCCACACCAGAGAATCTGCGCAGACTCTCATACAGGGTCAGGCGCGGTGATTCTCTGTACCTTATCGCGGAGAAGTTTGATTTAACGATTCGTGATATTACGCGCTGGAACAAGATTAGCCGCAATGAATTTTTGCAGCCTGGGCAGCGCTTGACCCTGTTTATTAATGCGTTGCGTATCTGATCTGGAGTTAACTGAGTCCGCAAAATCAGCAGGCAATAAAAAAGACGGGCATGCCCGTCTTTCTCAATCAATAACGTTGTTATTGTTTTATTTCAGCTCCAGCAACCAGGCTGGCTTGATGCGCCTGAACCATGCGGCTGCTATTAATGGAATCCGTTGCGTAAATCAGGCTAGCCTTCTGTGCCATGCTTAGTTTAGCAACATCACCCTGGGTCACTTTTTGCAGAGAGGCGACTACATAATCACCATTGCGAGCATAAAAGCCCTCTGTGACAGCAGTTTCTGCCGGCATCTGCAACTGGAAAGCAGCATTTAAAACCTCCGGATTAACGGCGCGATCATTGCGCTTAACATCAAGGGCAACCTGCCAATCCAGAGCATTTGCCTTAGCCACAGCCTCGACGCTTTCTCCGGCCTCAACTGAAGCGAGTAGAGCGGCGCCCTGCTCAGCAATAATCTGCTTAGCAGTAGTTGCGCTGAGGGCATTCACCACTGCACTTCGCACCTCTGACAACTCTTTTTGGCGCGCCGAAATGCTTTTATTGAGCTTAATCACTATGTAGCGATCAGTGCCCAAATCCAGTACTTCGCTGGCATACTTGTCATCCACGACTTCTGGACTAAACGCCGCTTTAATCACTGCAGGGTAAGCCGCTACACCATCACCGCCGGCGCGCGAAAAAGGACTGGAAACCTGAGCAGTAAGATCAAGATCTGCGGCCACAACGGCTAGCGACTCTGCATTGAAACTGAGCTCTTTAAGCATTTCCAGTTTTTCGACCAGTGCATTGTCTACCTGTTCTGCCAACAGCTCCTGCTCAATACGAGCAGACTCTACAGCCAACTCGAAGGTCTGCTCCTGGGTATCTAGCAACTTGATAAAATGCGTTCCCGCATCGGTTTCCACCGCTGCAGATACCTGACCGACTTCAAGCGCTGCCAATGCAGCTTCAAAGGATTCGGGGAATGTGTCACCGGAGCTGTAACCTAGGTCACCACCAGTATCGGCGGAACCAACGTCTTCAGAGTACTGCTTGGCCAGCGCGGTGAAGTCTTCACCTGTATCTAACTTGGCCTGAATTTCTGCTATTGCCTCAGCACTTGGATCGGCCAATAGTATATGCGCCGCCTGACGCGATACGGCGGTATCTACTGACTCTGCCTCTTGCTCAAATCGCGCTTGAATCTGCTCTGGCGTGACCGATTTACCCGCGGTCAGCAATCCAGCATTGAGTTCGATATAGTCAATAACAACCTGATCTTCGGTCTGGTACTGCGATTTGTTCTGCTGATAGTAGCCTTCGATCTGATCTTCGCTTAGCTGCACTGCGCTCATAATTGGCGCAATGGGTAATGTCAGATAGTAATAGTCTCGCGTTTGCTCGGTAAGACCGGCCAGTGCCGCTAGCTCTGTTTTCGTCACAAAATTTGTAGCAATCGTACCCTGAACAACCTGCTGTATCAGCAGATCTTCTTTGACCATTTCAATAAATGTAGCGCTGGTATAGCCCTGCTGGCGAATCGCATACTGATAGACATCTTGGTCAAAGCGCCCATCAGTCTGGAAGCTCGGCGTTTCAATAAGCAGCTCACTTACTGTCTTTGTCGATATACCCATGCCCTGCTCTCGCGCTGACTGGGCAATCACCTTGCGGCCAATCATCTGCTGCACAACGCTGGGACGAATCAGCTCATCATCAACTAACGCGGGATCCAGGCCTTCGTTTTCACTGAGAATACGTCTTTTTTCAACACCTATAGCCTGCTGAATACGCAGCGCACTGACCTGCTCGTCATTGACAACCAGTTCAGTTTCAACACCTGCGCCGGATAGAAACAGTGACCCTGTGCCTGAAAAGGCAAATATACCACCAATAAGAACCACTATAACCGTTGCTATACCACGCATGTTATCTCTAAAATTATCCAACATGAACCTGTACCTAATAGTTGAAAAAAAAAGGCGCATCGAGGATGCGCCTTCTAGACTGGGGTCTTCGCTACAACAGCGGAGTACCCAGAGTTTTTCTTAGTTTACTGCGTCTTTCAGAGCTTTACCGGCTTTAAAGCTTGGCACGTTAGCCGCTTTAATTTGGATCTCAGCACCAGTCTGTGGATTGCGACCAGCACGAGCGGCGCGGTGCTTTACAGCGTAGGTACCAAAGCCAACCAATGAAACTTGGTCGCCATTTTTTAATGCGCCGGTTATTGCGTCTAGAGCTGAGTCCAGTGCGCGTCCAGCAGAAGCCTTAGAGATGTCTGCACCAGCAGCAATAGCATCGATTAATTCAGATTTATTCACGGTATTCCCCTTTTTTTGGAATTGGTTGATCCTGGCAAAATAGAAGTACGCCACCTACACTTCACGACGCTCAAAACCCTGAGCCAATGCGCCTTCTAGGCCAACTTTATACCAATAGCCTCTTGTTGGGTCAAGTAGACTTTCTATTATTTTAAAATTAATTGTATGTCAATGCGTGCTAGCAGTGGCGCTGGGTGCCGCATTTTTTTCAGATCCGCTGGCCCGATTAAACTCTTCTTCACTAAAAGCCTTTGGCTTATCTTGCAGCGCGATATCCAACACCTCGTCGATCCACTTCACCGGACATATTTCAAGATCTGCTTTAATGTTGTCAGGTATCTCCTTCAAATCACTGGCATTATCATGCGGAATGATCACTGTACGAATGCCGCCACGGTGCGCTGCCAAGAGCTTTTCCTTAAGCCCTCCGATCTTTAATACCTGACCGCGAAGCGTTATTTCGCCAGTCATAGCAACATCTGAGCGCACGGGAATACCGGTTAATACCGACACCAATGTTGTGCACATGCCGACACCAGCCGATGGCCCATCTTTGGGCGTTGCACCTTCGGGAACATGGATATGCAGGTCGTTTTCATAATAGAAGTCTTTGCGAATACCCAGCGCCATCGCGCGGCTGCGTACCACTGTCAATGCTGCCTGAATTGACTCTTGCATAACATCGCCCAGAGAGCCGGTCTTAATCACTTTGCCTTTGCCCGGAATAGCCGAGGATTCAATGGTCAGCAGCTCACCGCCTACCTGAGTCCAGGCCAGACCAGTCACCTGGCCTATCTGATTTTCCGCTTCGGCACGGCCATAATCGAACCTGCGCACACCTAACATATCTTCCAGCTGCTCTGGGCCCACAACGTCACTAGAGCGTTTGTCTTCGCGCACATGCTTAGTAACGGTCTTACGGCATATCTTGGCAATATCTCGCTCTAAACCCCTCACACCGGCTTCTCTGGTGTAATAGCGGATCGCATCTTTTAATGCACCTTCGGTAATATCAAGTTCTGGGTCTTTAAGACCATTGGCTTTGCGCTGCTTGGGCACCAGATACTTTTCGGCAATCTGTACTTTTTCATCTTCTGTGTACCCTGGAATACGAATTACTTCCATTCGGTCCAACAGTGGACCGGGAATATTCATCGAGTTGGCCGTGCAGATAAACATCACCTCTGACAGATCATAGTCCACTTCCAAGTAATGATCGTTAAAGGTGTGGTTCTGCTCTGGATCCAAGACCTCTAGAAGTGCCGAAGCCGGATCACCGCGGCTATCCATGCCCATCTTGTCAATCTCGTCGAGCAGGAATAATGGATTCTTAGTACCAACCTTTGACAGCTTCTGGATCAGCTTGCCTGGCAATGAGCCAATATAGGTTCTGCGGTGCCCGCGAATTTCTGACTCATCACGCACCCCTCCAAGACTCATCCGCACAAACTTGCGGCCTGTCGCACGGGCAATAGACTCACCCAGCGAGGTCTTGCCCACGCCTGGCGGGCCGACTAAGCAAAGTACGGGACCCTTAAGCTTTTTGACGCGCTTCTGAACAGCCAAAAACTCCAGAATTCGCTCCTTCACTTCCTCCAAACCATGATGATCCAGATTCAGGGTAGTTTCCGCCTCTACTAGATTGTGCTTTACGCGGGTACGATTTTTCCAAGGCACCCCAATCATACAATCGATGTAGTTGCGCAACACTGAGGCCTCAGCTGACATTGGCGACATCATTTTAAGCTTCGCCATTTCCGACTGAGCTTTCTCCAATGCCGCTTTAGGCATGCCCGCCTCTTCAATTTTCTTGTCCAGCAGATCCAGCTCGGAGACACCTTCGTCAATATCGCCCAGCTCTTTTTGGATTGCTTTCATCTGTTCGTTCAGATAGTACTCGCGCTGGCTTTTCTCCATCTGCTTTTTGACACGACCACGAATGCGCTGCTCTATCTGAAAGATATCAATTTCTGATTCCATTAGGCTCATCAGGTGCTCAAAGCGCTCAGTAAGATCTGCTATCTCGAGAACATCCTGCTTTTGCTCCAAATTTAATGTCATATGCGAGGCGATTGTGTCGGCCAGGCGGTTGGCATCCTCGATGCCGCTAACGGTGGTGATAACTTCGGCTGGAATTTTTTTACTCAGGTTGACGTACTGCTCAAATAGCGAGAGCGTTGAGCGCATCAGCGCATCCGCCTCCTGCTCATTTAGCTCACCGTCGGCAAGCTCGGCAGCACCGCTCTGCATAAAGGCTTCGCCTTCAACTGGCGCGGTAAGACTTACTCGCTTGACCCCTTCGACTAGCACCTTGAGTGTGCCATCTGGAAGCTTAAGCAGCTGCAGGATAGTGGCCAGAGTGCCCACTTCATAAACGTCGGCAATACTGGGGTTATCTTCAGATGGCGTTTTCTGCGCGACTAGAATGATCTGTTTATCTGACTCCATGGCATGCTCTAGGGCAGTGATAGATTTTTCTCTGCCGACAAACAGCGGAACAACCATGTGCGGATAGACCACTACATCACGCAATGGCAAGAGCGGATAAACAACCTTACTTAGATCAGTTTCAGTGGAGCCCATTATTACCTCAATTTCTATGTATTCTGATTTAGCAGTGTACGCAGTGAATTTCGCGTTAGCCTTTTATATTGGGACGGCTAGAGCAAAAACAACCTTCACTGCTTAAATAAGAGCATAAAAAAAGCGGCTTGCGCCGCTTCCTTGTTTAGCCCTCATCTGAGGCCAGTTTTTTTTCCTGCTGCTCGTAGACTAGCAGCGGCTCATTCTCACCATTGATGACCGAGCCATCAACAACAACCTTGACCACATCGGGTTCTGAAGGAATCTTGTACATGGTATCCAACAGTATCGTCTCAAGAATAGAGCGAAGGCCTCGCGCCCCTGTCTTCCGTTCAATCGCTTTGTCGGCAATGGCGTCAAGCGCATCGCGGCGCAGATCTAATTCAACATTTTCCATACCAAACAGCGCCTGATACTGCTTGAAAAGCGCATTCTTTGGCTCCACTAGAATATTAACCAGTGCGTCGCGATCCAGTTCTTGCAATGTTGCCACGACCGGCAGTCGACCAATAAACTCTGGAATCAGACCATAGCCAATTAAGTCGCTTGGCTGCACATCTAGTAAAGTTTCACCGATAGATTTGGAACTGTCTTTACTATTCACTTCAGCAGCGAAGCCAATACCTCCTTTCTCTGAACGGTCTCGAATCACTTTTTCCAAGCCGGAGAAGGCACCACCACAGACAAACAGAATATTGGCAGTATCGACCTGGAGGAATTCTTGCTGAGGATGCTTGCGTCCACCCTGAGGAGGCACAGAGGCGACAGTACCCTCGATCAGCTTCAATAGCGCCTGCTGCACACCTTCTCCAGACACATCACGTGTAATAGAGGGGTTATCCGATTTGCGTGAGATCTTATCAATCTCATCGATGTACACAATACCGCGCTGGGCTTTGTCGACATCGTAATCGCACTTTTGCAACAGCTTTTGAATAATATTTTCAACATCTTCACCCACATAACCCGCTTCGGTCAATGTGGTGGCATCTGCGATAGTAAAGGGAACATCAAGCAGGCGTGCCAATGTTTCAGCCAGTAATGTTTTACCGCTGCCGGTAGGGCCAATAAGCAGGATGTTACTCTTACCGAGTTCTACATCCAGTTTTTCGGAACCTGTTTGGGCACTGACTTGCAGTCGCTTGTAATGGTTGTATACCGCGACAGAGAGTATACGCTTGGCGCGCTCTTGGCCAATCACATATTCGTCGAGGATATTTTTGATTTCAGTGGGAACGGGCAGGCGATCCGAGCTGCTTTCAGACTCAACAACTTGAGATTCTTCAGAAATAATATCGTTACAAAGATCGACGCACTCATCGCATATATAGACTGAAGGACCAGCTATTAAACGACGAACTTCGTTTTGATTTTTACCGCAGAACGAACAGAAAAGTAATTTTCCGCCATCGCCCAAGGTATCACTATCACTCATTTCTCTCTCCTGCCAAGCCAACAAAAGCCATATAAAACAGTAAGTAAGGGTCGCTACCTAACAAACCTAGTTAGGAGGCTACCGACTCTAGCCTCTTTTGTCTAGCACCTGATCAACAAGGCCATAGTCCTTAGACTCATCAGCACTCATAAAATTATCACGCTCAGTGTCATCTGTTACCTTCTCAATGCTCTGCCCGGTGTGCTGGGCCATTAGTTTATTGAGGCGCTCTTTAATCTTAAGTATTTCTTGAGACTGAATATGGATATCGGTTGCCTGACCCTGGGCACCACCGCTGGGCTGATGAATCATAGTACGGGAATTAGGCAGGCAGAAACGCTTGCCCTCTGCCCCTGCTGTCAGCAAGAACGCACCCATAGATGCCGCCTGGCCAATACACATGGTGCTGACATCTGGCTTAATAAACTGCATGGTGTCATAGATCGACATTCCTGCAGTTACTGAACCACCGGGCGAGTTGATATACAGGTGGATATCTTTATCGGGATTTTCAGATTCGAGGAAAAGCATCTGCGCAACAATAAGGTTGGCCATATGGTCTTCAACCTGTCCCACCAGAAAGATGATTCTTTCTTTTAACAGTCTCGAGTAGATATCATAGGCTCTTTCGCCTCTTGAACTCTGCTCGACAACCATTGGAACCAGGCCGCTTGCTTCCACGTCGGGAAAACCACTGATACTAGATTGGTGCTGAAAATTCATTGCTTCCTCGCTAATTTATTTTGAATACTGGGTACTGAAGCCTCGCACAATCCCTTTTGCACGCTTACCTTTTATCTATACCTTTGTACGCAAATAGTCGGCAAGCTGGATTTCACCAGCCTGCCAAAAATCAGCTTAAGCTTCGCTACCTGGCTCTGGGTCAGGCTTGACTGCTTCTTCGTAAGATACGGCTTCTTCTTTCACTTTAGCCTTGGAAAGTACCAGCTCAGTGACCTGATCTTCCAGAACTACTGCTTCGACAGAACTCAGTAACTCAGGCTTACTATAATAGTAATCGACAACTTCGCGAGGCTGCTCATAAGTTGATGCTATTTCATCAACACGGGCACGCACCTGTTCTTCGTTTGGTGTCATCTCTTCGACCTTCACCAGCTCAGAGACAATTACACCCAACGCGGCACGGCGCTCGGCTTTTTCTTTAAACATATCGTCTGGCAGCATGCTTAGATCGATTTGCTGACCGCCGCCAAACTGCTGAACCATTTGCTGCTTGAGCTGAGTAATTTCATTGCTAACCAGAGCTTCCGGTAACTCGACCTTGTTGAGATCAAATAACTGGTTCATCACACGGTTTTTAACCTTGGTGCGGATCGCATTACGCAGCTCTCGCTCCATATTACCCTGCACATCTTCGCGGAATTTTGCTTCGCCACCCTCTTCTACACCATAGATCTTGAAGAACTCGTCATTCAACTCTGGCATTTGCTTAGAGGACACAGCGTTAACCTTAACGGCGAACTGCACTGCTTTGCCCTTCAACTCTTCGGCATGATAATCTTTAGGGAATTTTAACTTCAGAACAGTCTCTTCGCCTGCACTCAGGCCCACCAGACCGTCTTCAAAACCTGGAATCATGCTGTTTGAGCCCAAGACCAGGTCCTGACCTTCGGCACTACCGCCAGCAAACTCTTCTTTCTTATGGGTCCCGACAAAATCAATATTGAGTTGATCCCCGTCTTCAGAGGGCTTTTCAGAGGCTTCAAAGGTAGCCTGCTGGTTACGCAATACTTCAATCATGGTCTCAACGTCAGCGTCATTTACATCGGCACTTGGACGGGAAATTTTCACTTTGCTAATATCGGCTAGCTTTACTTCAGGATAAACTTCAAAGATAGCCGTATATTCGAGGTCTTGACCTTCGCTATCTTTCAAGTCGTCAATGCGTGGCTGACCAACCGGGCGCAGGTCTTCCTGCTGAATCGCCTCGTAGAAACTTGAGTTGACAACTTCGCCAACAACTTCTTGGCGAACACCTTTTCCATAATGCTGTTTAACAACACGCAGTGGAACCTTGCCCTTGCGAAAGCCTTTGATGGAAACGGTCTTGGTTGCTTTCTCTAAACGCGCAGTTACTTCTTGTTCGATTTTGTCGGCAGGTACACCAATCTTTAGCTGACGCTCAAGACCTGTGCTCGACTCAATAGAAACCTGCATCTGTTACCCTCTTTATATAAAGTATAAATATGGTGCGAGTGGAGAGACTCGAACTCTCACATCCTAAGACACTAGAACCTAAATCTAGCGCGTCTACCAATTCCGCCACACTCGCATAATCTGTCTTTTTGGGCCCTGTTCATCAGCATTCTCGTCGCTTATCTAAAGCTGACAGCTGTGCCCAGCCAAAAAGGGCGTGAAGTTTGCCACAGCACCTGAGAATCGGCAACTACTTCAGGCCCTTTAAAAGCGTAAACCGGTGAAAAAGTTTTTAGATCAATCAGCGATCCAAAACAAAGGCACAAAATTGACGCCTAACGACCTCAAAGTAGCAGATACTCAAGGTCACACATCAATCTGTCTGGGAATATTCACAATGCTTAGTCTATGCTTTCTAAGCATACTTTTAAGCAACTAGCTAGGAGTTACATGATGAAAAACAATTACGTTATGCTTTTTGCTATTGTAGCAATACTTGGACTCGCCGCAAGTGATACTGGTGAACCTGAAACTAATGCACTAACAGCTGCTGAGTCAGCTCAATCAGAAACCGCGACAGAAGCCGCTGATGCCATAGACGAAGCCTCTTAAGATGTAGTCATTCAAGTCGAGAGTGCAATGAATGATTTGCTTGATCAATGATCATTCGAACAGATCAAAATCACCAGAATCCGCCCAGATCAGGACTTTAGTTGCGCTTGGACTGCCACCACCAGCTCTGTTGCCTACTTTAACAACAACTTAACTAGCCTTTTTGATAAATAACTTAACAGCGCAGAGCGAAACCTCTTCTATCTGCGCGGAATCTGTGTAAATACCATCAATCAGCAACTTGGCAATACCATGGACGGCGCCCCAAATGACCTGAGAGGTACGCAGAGGGTTATCACCACTAATAAGACCCATCTCCTGCCAGCTGGTGACCATCTCTAGCTGATGCTGAAAACAGGGATAGGCGACATCGCGAAGCTCTTGGGTGCTGTTCTTCTGCTTCCAGATATTGCGACCGAACATCAGCTCGTACTCTTCAGGGTTGTTGGCGGCAAACCTAACATATCCGCAGATAAACTCTGCAAACTTCTCTTCTGCCGTCAGTCTCGGATCATTGAAGGTATCCCGAGCCTCTTGGTGACGTCGTAGAAAACCCTGCGCCGCAATCGCGCAGAGTAAATCATTCTTGTCTGAGAAATGATGATAGGGCGCCGTGCGAGATACGCCCGCCCTTTCAGCCAGCTTGCGCAGTGACAGGTTCTCTATACCAGCCTCAGCAATTAGTGCTTTGGCGGCCATTAACAACGCCTGACGCAGATCACCATGATGGTAACTAGGGCGTACAACTTTTAGATTGGTTGCTGAATTCATGGGGGCAATGTAACAACACATCTTGACAGTGTCAAAATAGCGGCTTAGTCTGCTCTCAACAATTAATCCCTTAGCTGATAAACAGCCGTATAAAAGCGGTATTTCACAGGTGACACTAAGATGATTCTAGATGATTTTTCCAAGCTAAAAGCATTTACTGTCAGCATTGATGACAATCATGTGGTAGAAATATGCCTCAATCGCCCAGAAGCAATCAACAGCATGAACACCGACTTCTGGAATGAGCTTCCGGCCATTATTGATGCGCTCGATAGTAAAGCTGTGGCCCGCGTAATTATTCTGTCCTCCAAAGGCAAACATTTTACCGCTGGCATGGATCTGGAAGTACTCAGCAATATGGGTGGAAATCCTGACGATGAGCCCGCGCGCCGCGCTGAACAGACACGTCGCTGGATTCTCAGCCTGCAAAACACCTTTACCCAGCTAGAGGCGGCTCGCATGCCTATTATCTCTGCAATACAGGGTGCCTGTATCGGTGGGGGCGTAGATATGGTCTGTGCCACTGATATGCGGTTTTGTACCGCCAATGCCTACTTTAATATTAAAGAAACCGAACTCGGCATCACTGCGGATGTGGGTACCTTGCAGCGCATTCAACATGTTATGCCCAGCGGCTTAGCCAGAGAGCTCGCCTACAGTAGTCGTAATCTGGGTGCTGAAGAAGCCCTCGCCTGCGGCTTTGTGAATGAGGTCTACGAGACTCATGAAGAGATGCTCGACGCTGTTCGTGCTTTAGCCACAGATATCGCCAGACATAGTCCTATGGCAGTGCATGGCACCAAAATAATGCTTAACTACAGCCGCGATCATTCCGTACAGGACAGCCTCAACCATATGGCAACCTGGCAGTCAGGTATGCTGCAGGTTCCAGATGTTCAAGAAGCCATGCAGGCAGGCGCAGAAAAGCGCACGCCCAAATTCGATAACCTATTGCCCTAAGTCACCCATCACAATAAAAAATAATTAGAGAGAAATTTATGTCACACAGTACTTACCCTCATATGCTCGCACCATTAGACCTTGGCTTTACCACTTTGAAAAATCGCGTACTAATGGGCTCTATGCACACAGGTCTTGAAGAGGTTGCAGATGGCCATGAGCGCATGGCGGCCTATTTTGGCGAGCGCGCGAAAGGCGGCGTTGGCCTTATTGTTACTGGTGGTATCGGGCCAAACTCTGAAGGCGGGACCCACCCTAACACCAAAAAGCTGGTTACCGATGAAGATATTGCTGGCCACAAGCAGATAACCGATGCCGTGCATAAGCACGATGGCAAAATTTGCATGCAAATACTGCACACTGGCCGCTACGCCTATTCTCCTGATCAAGTCGCGCCCTCAGCGATCAAGTCGCCTATTAATCCATTTACACCAAGGGCCCTGACCGACGAAGAGATATTCAAGCAAATTGATGACTTTGTCTTCACCTCAGTACAGGCCCAAAAAGCCGGTTATGACGGCGTTGAAATAATGGGCTCCGAAGGCTACTTCCTAAATCAATTTATTGCTGCGCGCACCAATCAGCGCGACGATGACTGGGGCGGCAGCTATGAAAACCGTATCCGTCTGCCTATCGAGGTAGTGCGCAGAATTCGCGAAGCGGTTGGCGAGCACTTTATTATCATCTTCCGTTTATCGATGCTCGATTTGGTCGATGGCGGCAGTACCGCTGAAGAAGTTATCCAGCTTGGCAAAGCTGTCGAACAGGCCGGCGCTACTATTATTAATACAGGCATTGGCTGGCACGAAGCTCAGATCCCCACCATTGCAACCAAGGTTCCGCGCGCAGCCTTTACTTGGGTAACCGCACGCTTTAGAAAAGAGCTCTCGGTGCCCGTAATTACCTCTAACCGCATCAATACGCCAGAAGTGGCCGAAGAGGTGTTAGCGCGCGGCGATGCCGATATGGTATCCATGGCCCGGCCCTTCTTGGCAGACCCCGACTTTGTTATCAAGGCGCAGGAAAATCGCTCCGACGAAATCAATACCTGTATCGGCTGCAACCAGGCCTGTCTCGACCATGTGTTTGGCGGCGTTATGACTAGCTGTTTGGTCAACCCCCGTGCCTGCCATGAAACTGAACTACATATTGTTGCCACCAATGAGGCCAAGAAAATTGCCGTGGTTGGTGCTGGGCCTGCTGGCCTTTCCGCCGCAACCACCGCTGCCTCTAGAGGTCACCAGGTGACATTGTTCGATGGTGCCAGTGAAATTGGTGGTCAATTTAATATCGCCAAACAGATTCCGGGCAAAGAAGAGTTTTATGAAACTCTACGCTATTACGGCAAGCAGATTGAGATAACAGGCGTAAATCTGCAACTCAACACTAGAGTCACTGCAGATGAACTTAATAATGGCGGCTTCGATGAAGTCATTATTGCCACAGGTATTAGCCCACGAATGCCGGCTATTGAAGGTATTGGTCACCCCAAGGTCTTAAACTATCTCGATGTGATTGGCGATAAAAAGCCTGTCGGCCAAAAGGTTGCCATTATTGGTGCCGGGGGCATTGGATTTGATACTGCGGAATACATTACCCACAGCGGTGAAGCTACCAGCCAAAATATCCCTGCATTTATGAAGGAATGGGGTATCGATATGACCTTTGGTTCGCGCTCAGGTATTGAAGGTATAACCGCGCAGCCAGAGCCCTCCCCTCGCGAAGTCTATTTACTGCAGCGTAAAACTACTCGAGTGGGTAAAGGCCTGGGTAAAACCACCGGTTGGATTCACCGTGCCGGTCTAGCCATGAAAGGCGTGCGCATGATGCCTGGCTGTGACTATAGCCATATCGACGACCAGGGCCTGCATATTACTGTGGGAGATGACCCTCAGATACTTGATGTAGACACTATTATTGTGTGCGCGGGTCAGGATCCGCTGCGCGAATTGGTTGACGGTCTTGATCTGCCGCATCATCTTATTGGTGGCGCTGATGAAGCTGGCGAACTGGATGCGAAACGTGCCATTAATCAGGGAACTAGACTCGCCGCTGCCATGTAAAAAAGTGATACCTGCCTGCTGCACTGGCTTACTCGCTAAGTCAAAGCGGCAGGTAGATTTATTGCTTATTTTGACTCTAAGCCTTGCATGCTAAGGGCAATCCAATCATCATTGCGCCTCGCTAAAATAGGCCGTCAAAAAATAACATAATGTCAGATAAAGAATTTAGCACCACCGACTTCCGCAATGCTCTCGGCAGTTTTGCCACAGGTGTAACCATCATTACTGCACTGGGCAGAAATGGCCAGAAAATTGGTATGACCGCCAACAGCTTTAACTCGGTATCACTCGACCCAGCACTGGTGCTGTGGAGCATTGGACGCGATGCAAACTGTTTTGATGACTTTATAGCTGCCGAGTCCTTTGCTATTCATATCTTGGCAGAGGATCAACAGGATCTATCCAATCTCTTTGCCAAAACTGGCTCCGATAGATTTGCTGGGCTGGAAACTGCCGAAGGCCTCTCTGGAGTGCCTCTACTCCCCAGCTACAGCACATGCTTTCAGTGCCGCATCGAGAATCAATACGATGGTGGCGATCATGTGATTTTGGTGGGTAAGGTACTTGAGTTTACCGATAATGGCACCAGGCCACTGATTTTTCATCGCGGCGGTTACGGCGCTCTGTAGTCAGTATTTTTTGCGACCTTATAAAATAGCAACAATCTCTGCAACAGACATAACATCTGCATACTTAGCGTTTAAATCAAATAGGTTGGACTCGTGCGCAGCTGAATTTCTATCGCCCACGGCATCTCTCGCAATCACTACCTGATAATTATTCTGTAAACCATCCACCGCAGAGGCGCGAACACAGCCACTGGTCGTTAAACCCGTCACTACCAATGAATCAACACCCAATGCTCTTAGCTGGTCATCTAGATCGGTTTTATGGAAAGCACTAGGCCAATGCTTTTCTATTAGCGGCTCACTGTCTATGCGGCCCATTGCTGGATCTAGTGCCACCCAGTGCGAACCTGCCTGCAGCACATTTAGCGCCGGCACCTTGCGGCGAAATACGCTGGCCTGCTGATCATTGTTGTAGACCACTGTGGTAAAAAAAACCGGTAAGCCTTTCTCTCGAAAGACTCCTAGTAATTGCACATTAGCAGTCACCACATCGGGGCAATGCGTGCCTAGGGGACAATTCGGATCAGTAAAACCATTAATCATATCCACCACGATCAAGGCGGGCTCTGGCGTTAATCCAAGACGGTTTTGATCTAGGTTGCTCATAACTAGTCCCAATAAATACTGTGGCTTTAATAACGCGGTTATAAAAAGCGGCTATAAAAAAGCGGACTGTGCTTTCAATAACAATAAGCACAGCCCGCTGATTATATTACTAACTAGACCTTAGAAGCGGTAGTTAAAGTCGATACCGTATGAATCTTTGGCACCTGGGTGAATAAACGAACCACCAAATTCAGGCGCTGGAATAATCTCTTCCAGATAGGTTTCATCGGTAATGTTGCGACCCCAGATTGTTACACCCCAGTTTTCCGCATCAAATGAGATACGTGCATTGAGTGTATCGTAGGCATCACGTGTGGCCTTACTCATATCCTGAGTCAGACCCGGACCGTTAAAGATCTGCCAAATAGTGGGCGTTGCCTCACCCTGCAGAGTGTGGAAAGCCATCTCACCCACACGCTGCCAATCCAGACGAGTGGTCATTTCAACGCCGTCGGCTACAGACATCTCAAACTGAGCACCAAGGTTGTAAGTGCGATCTGGTGCCTGAGGTGCATCATTGCCTACCGTTAATGGACGGTGTGTATTGCGCACAATCTCACTATCGAGGAAGCCAGCGCCACCAAAGATGGATAGATTTTCAGTCAGGACAGCATTGAAATCCATCTCAAATCCTTGAATCTCAAGATCATCGATAGTGGTTACCATACGCATCAAGCCAAATGGGCCAGCGAAGAACTCAAAGAACTGATTGTCTTCAACCTCAGTTTTAAACGCCGCCACATTAACCCTCAAGCGGTTGTCCATAAACTCCATCTTGCTTCCCAGCTCGACGCTGGTAGAGACTTCTTTTTTGTATTCGTCACTGACACCCAGGTTCGCATCAACCGCCACACCGGGGCTGGCACAACTTGGCACAAATGATGGGCAGGTATCGCCATACCACAGATCCAGCAACGCGGTACTACCGACTGAGTTAAATCCACCACTTCGGAAACCAACACCCCAGCTCGCGTAGACATTCACATCATCAGCCGCATTCCAGCTCCAGGTTACCTTGGGCTGAAGCTGACTAAAGGTCGCGCTTCGATCAGGAACACCATTAGGATTGCCGGCCAATGCTGGGTTAATGGGGGCAGTACCGGCATTAACACTCAAACCTGAAGAATTAACATTGGGCACCTGGTTGCTCACATCCCGCTCTTCGCGGTCATAGCGCGCAGCAAATGAAAGCTCCATATCGTCGTTGAGATCAAATTCGATCTGACCAAAAATAGCCGCTACAGAAGTATCAAACTTATCATCAAACATCAGATCAGTCGGGTTTGGGCCAGTTGGGTCTACATAGGCCTGACGCAGGAAGCCATTGCCTGTATCTGCACCATAGGCAACCACCACTTCGCGCTCAATGTCGGCTACATAGGCACCGGCAATCCATCGCAGATCTGCATCGTCATCCGAGGTCAAGCGAATCTCGAGGCTGGTATCTGACTGGTTGCGCTCCTGATACTGATAGCCATCGCAAGAGGTCGGCGTATAGGGGCCATAGATACCGGTAAAGTCAGGAGCCGCGCCACCCGCTGCTGGAAAGACACCAAAGGGACTAAAGAATCCGCCAAACAGATCATCACGACCCGCGCCACCCATAGAGACCGGCAAGTTATTTAATGTGGCTCGATCCGCCTGACAAGATGAAGTCACCTCATACCCGTAGAATGTCGCACTGGTACCATCAGACAGTAAGTACTCGTCTAGATCGCTGTAACTAAATATCACGCTGACATCAACATCATCGCGGTCCCAATCAGCTTTAACTGAGAACTCCGTAGTTTCCTGTTCATTTTCACCGGGAACATTATTGGAGAAAATAAACTCATGCTCGTTTACATCCTTAAAGAACGTTGGGCCATAACCAGCGGCAAAAGCAGGAATAGCAAAGACTGCATTAAAGTTAATTGCACCACCGCTGACTTCACTCATACCAGCGCGCATATCCAAAGAGAGCTCGTCGCTGACATCCCAGATCAGACGACCACGCACTGTAGTATCTTCCAGAAAATCAACCGAGCTCGCACCAGTGAACGCATTGCTGTAATGGCCATCGGTTTCGCGACGATTAACACTGACTCTGCCGAGCAAGCCATCACCCAGACCGCCGCTCAAGGTTAAACTGGCATTTTTAGAGCCATTGTTGCCCGCACCGACCTTCATCTTGCCCTCAAACTCTTCATCCGGACGGTTGGTGGTTACCAGGATTGCGCCAGCAACAGCATTACGGCCGTAGAGTGCGCCCTGTGGGCCTTTCAATACTTCAATCTGGCTAACATCCATTAGCTCTTCGTTAAAGCCATTGGGGTTTGTCACCAGAACACCATCCACCACATAGGCAAAGGTAGATTCTGCATCACGGGTTGAAACAATACCGCGAATACTAACTTGGGTATCGCCCACATTGGCTGAATCAACCATGGTCACGTTCGGCATCAAGCCAATAAAATCGCCTGGACGCTGAATACCCGCACTTTCGATTTGCGATTCGGTAAAGGCGGTTACCGCGATGGGCACCTCTTGTAGATTTTCAGCACGCTTTCGTGCCGACACTACAATCTCTTCAATGGTAACTTCAGCAATAGCCATTGATGTCATACTGGCTAATATGGATAAAGCTAATACTTTTTGTACAAATGTAGTTTTCATTTTCTTCCCCTCAATTAAACATTTTATTGTTTTCTATTTTCTATCTTCTATTTTCTATTTTATTTACTGCCAATAAAAACCGGCTTAGTTGGCGCCGGCAAATGCGTTTCCGCTTCACAACGGCCGCGAATTTCTTCCACATCACCACCAAAATTAAACAGTGCTGGCTCTCCAGCGGCGGCTTTTAATTCGGTGCGTAACTTTTCCGTTGCACCTTCATCTACAGATCCATCCGCGGCCATCACAACGCCGTAGCGCGTGGCTCCCTCGACTGTCACCAGCCGTCGATTAATATCCTGGCGCACTAACTCCGGGTCGCGGGCAAATGGGTCGCCCCAACCACCGCCGCCCCAGGTATTGAAATACAGCATATCGCCCGTTTTAACTTTAATACCCTCGGCCTTGGCTGGCAGCCATTGTTCAGAGCCATCCACCCGCACTAGCCGCTTGGTCGAACGCAGACCCGTCTCACCCCCAAGTACACCCCAGGGATAGGTCAGCCAGCGCTCATCGTGAATACCTATATCACCATCACAGAGGAACCGATAGGCCACACTTAAACCATTACCACCGCGGTGCAAACCAGCACCGCCGGAATCAGGAATAGTCTCGTAGCGTTCGATACGCAACGGGAAGTAGGACTCAATAAATTCATTGGGCACATTGGTAAAGCCAGGCCATAGGCTATGGCCATCTGGGCCATCACCGACGGGCCGACCGGGAACACCACCAAAACCAATCTGAAATAGCTGGAACCACTCATCCCCTTTGCCCGGACGAGAATCATAGCCAGAGAAGAACAGGTGGGGAGAATCAGAAAAGCCCGCCGCATTCAGCATCATCTCTGGCGCACCCATACCCAGCAGAGCACCGAGCACATCAAAGATGCGGCCCAGTGCATGAGTTCTGCCCGACAGTGCCGCTGGATAATTAGGCTTTAACAGGGTGCCCTGAGGAATGCGCACATCCACCAGATCATAGAAACCATCGTTAAACACAATCTGCGGGTCCACCACATTAATGGTGAATGAGCCAAAGAACATTTTGAACATATCTTCGTTCAAGAAGAAGTTCACCGAACTCTGGGCCTGGGGGTCCGTGCCGGCAAAATCAAAGATCGCCTTCTCGCCCTCGCGCCACATGGTGCACTTAATTTTGTAGGGACCCATGCCCATGCCGTCATCGCAAATATAGTCTTCAAACTCGCGGGGCTCTTCGGGAATAAACATACCGATAATATGCTTCATGGCGCTGTAGTTGCGCTGCAACATAATATCCATGGTCGAGAACAGCACGTCATCACCAAAGCGAACGGCCAGCTCGACACAGCGTTTCGCGGCTGTATTACAGGCTGCTACCAGAGCGTTTAAGTCAAAACGGTTCCACTGAGGCGTGCGCACATTGTGCAAAATCAGCTCCAGTAAATCCGACTGCAATACACCTTTCTTGTACAGCTTGGTTGGCGGAATACGAATGCCTTCCTGAAAGATGGTTGTAGCTTCGATGGGAATCGAGCCCGGCACCATGCCGCCATTATCTGACATATGACCAAACATAGCCGACCAGGCAATATGGCGCCCATCTTTAAATACAGGCACCAACACTACCCAATCGGGCAAGTGAGAGACCGCGGCATTACACATATAGGGATCATTGGTGAGAATAATATCCCCCTCTTCGATCTCTTCATCATAGGCTTCTAAAAAGGGGCCGATAAATGAACCAAACTGGCCCACTACCATCTTGCCCTCTTTATTTGCGATCATCGGGAAGCAGTCACCCTGCTCGCGGATACCTGGAGACATGGCAGTTCTAAACAGTACCGCGTCCATTTCCTCCCGTGCATTACGCAGGGCATTTTCAATAATATCGACAGTCACACCATCGACATCAACATTGTTTAGAGGCTCTTTATTGGTTTCTAATAATCTTGCCGTCATTTTATTGTCCTCCATTCGCTGGGTTGATCAGTAAGTTGCCCACGGCATCGACCTCGGCGACAAAGCCCGGCAATACAACGGTGGTTGAATCCATCTCACCAACAATGGCTGGACCCAGCACCTTCAAACCCGTATTGAGTTTGTTGCGATCATAGATATTGGCGTCGTACCAATCCCCCTCGTAATAGAAACGGCTGGCAATAATCTTGCACTGCTCCAAGCTCATGCCGGTCTCGCCAATTTGACGCTCGGCGATAGATTTGGCTCGAGCCTTGGCCACCGCACGAATCATCAATATCTCGTGACCGTCATCCAACTTAAAGGTAAACAACTGCTCATGCTCCGCATCAAACTGGTCGGTCAGCAGTGCTACGCCCTTCTCCTTAAGCTCGGCTTCAGTAAAGTCGATAGTGATCTGGAAAGCCTGCCCGGCATAACGCAGATCCGCCTGATAGGTAATTTCATGTTCTGAGGCCGGGATATTGTCTTTTAATAGCGCCTCACCCGCACGCGCCTGAAGTTCATGTAAATCAGAAGTCAACTGTGCGTCGTCAAGATCACTGGCCATGGTTAGGTAGGTACGCGCCGCTTCATCTTGCACCTGAGTGGTTGCATCACCATAGGCGCAAAGAACACCGGGTCCCGGCGGAATAATCACCGGCCAGGCATCGGTCAGTACCCCCAAGGCATTGGCATGCAATGGACCGGCACCACCAAAACCAACCAAGGCAAAATCTCGGGGATCATAGCCCTGCTCCACCGACACCAGACGCAAAGCGCCAAACATCGACTCATTTACAATCTTGATAATGCCTTCCGCTGCTTCCATCAGGTCGATGCCGATCGCATCCGCCACCGACTGAACCGCAGCCACAGACGCCTCACGATTAATTTCCATCTTGCCGCCCAACTGCACATCAGAGGGCAAATAGCCCAACACCACATTGGCATCACATACGGTGGGCTGCTCGCCACCCTTCATATAGCAAGCCGGACCCGGCACGGCACCGGCAGACTCAGGGCCCACGCGCAGTGCTTTGGTTAACTCGGGAACAAAGGCAATTGAACCACCACCAGCACCTACAGTTCGAACATCTACTGAAGGAGCACGAACCCGCACATCGGCCACAATCGTTTCACGGCGCACACGGGCGCGGGAGTTTTGAATCAGGGCTACATCGGTAGAGGTACCACCCATATCGCAGGTTAGAATATTGTCGTAACCAGCGCGGCTACAGAAGTAGATAGCACCGGATACACCGCCAGCTGGGCCAGACATCAGCATATTCACTGGCGACTCTGCCGAAGCTCGGGCCGAGGCCAGACCACCATCAGAGCGCAGAATCGATAGCTGAGTATCTGGACCCATTTTCTCATCCAGCGCCGCCTGCAAGTTGCTCACATAGCTAGCCACTTCCGGGCGCACATAAGAATTCACTACCGTGGTTTCGGTGCGTTCATATTCCTGCATCTCCGGCACAACATCACTGGAGATAGAAATGGGCGTATCAGTAAATATCTCAGCGGCAATTTCGCTGGCGCGCTGTTCATGGGCACCGTTAATGTAGGCATTTATAAAGCAGATGGTCAGGGCTTCAACTTCGCCGGTTGCATGGAGAGTCTTCAGGTCTTTGCGCAGCTGGTCTTCATCGAGGCCAGACACTATTGCACCGTCGGCACCAATGCGTTCATGGGCACCAATGGTCAATTCAAGCGGAGCTAAAAGTGGCTTTTTAACAAAGCTGACCCAGCCACCCAAACCACCGGGGCAGAACGATCGCGCCACCTGCAAGGTATCTTCATAGCCAGAGGTGGTCACTAGACCTACTTTGGCGCCGCGCCCTGTAAGCACCGCATTAGTGGCAACCGTGGTGCCATGCATCACTCTTGTTACATCCGCTGGATTAACACCGGACTCATCGCAGATACGCGCAATACCATTTAGCACACCAATGGAGGAATCCTCTGGCGTGGACGGCACTTTAGCCGTGTGGGTTTCCCCTGTATCTTCATTGATCAGCAGAAGGTCTGTGAATGTACCCCCTACATCTACACCTAATCTGTAGCTCATTTTTATCTCCGAACGCTTTTAACTATTATTATCTGTTCTGGCTTTTTCTTATTCTCTGTCAACCTGCCTGCTTAGCCAAGTGCCCCTGCAACCAAGCTTTTGATCTACCTCCAGGCGCGGTGCCCGTTAATGCCTGCGCTAAATCAGAGGCCTGCATTAATTTATCTAAATCTATACCTGTTGCAAAGCCCATTTGCTGCAACATCATGGCAATGTCATCGGTGGCCACATTTCCAGAGGCACCAGGCGCAAATGGACATCCACCCAAACCTGCAATAGAGCTATCAAAACGTCGAATACCAGACTCCACAGCCGCATAAACGTTGGCTAGGCCCATGGCTCTGGTATCGTGAAAGTGACAGCCCAGTTTGGCTGCACCATGACTTTTTACCAGTGCTGATGTCAGTGCTCGAACTTGCTGCGGGTCGGCTGCACCAATGGTATCGGCCAATACCAGCTGATCGGCACCAGCCCTGATAAATTTTGCCGCAATTTCTTCTACAACGGTTGGGTCAGTCGGGCCATCAAAGGGACAGGCAAAGGCAACAGCGATAGTAGCTATCACCTCGATATTATCTTGTTTGGCCAACGAAAGAATATCAAGAGTAATCGCTTCGGCTTCAGCCATGCTCATAGCAGCATTTTTCTGCGCCATACCTTCACTGGCATAGAGCACCATGGTGACAGTTTTAGCCCCTGCAGCTCTGGCTAACTCATAGCCTTTCATATTGGGTATTAGGGCGATAGTAGGTGTTGTGAAGCCACTGTCCTCTAGGGCGGAAAATACCTGATCAGTCCCTGCCATGGCGGGCACGGCTTTGGGCGAGACAAAACTACCCACTTCTATCTGCGGCACGCCAGCCTCAGCAATCGCCTCCACTAATGCGAAGCGCTGCTCGATGGTGAGTATTTTCGGCTGATTCTGTAGTCCGTCTCGCGGACCAACATCAGTAATTATTATTTTATCTGTCATCATCGAATGATCCCCTGCACTTTCATTTGTTCTATCTGCTCTACGCTCAGATTGAGCAATTGGGTCATTATCTCGTCGGTATGCTGCCCCAACTCTGGTGCAGCGGAAAACTCTTCATCGCTGCTGCGCGATAGCTTTATCGGGTTGCCCGGGCCCTTGGTTGAACGGCCACTGGGGTGCTTTAAATCCACCACCATATTGCGGTGCAGTACCTGACTGTCGGTGAGTGCTTGACTCAATGTATTGACCGGCGCGCAGGGAATACGCTTAGCCTCCAGCTGCGCCAGCCAGTACTGGCAAGTATTACCGCTTAAAACCTTATTTAAGGCAGTATTTATGATATCCCGATCTTCCCACCGACCCGGCTGACTATCGTATTTGTCATTATCAAACTCTGGACAGGTAACCACCTCCTTAAGGTTGTGCCAAAAGTTATCTGTGATAACCGCTATCACCACAAAGCCATCAGAGCAGGTAAAGGTACTGTAAGGCACATGCACAAAATGACTATTGCCAATTGGGTATGGATCTTCACCGGACAGAAAGTGCATGGTCGCCATATAGTTGAGCATGGAAATCTGACAATCTAACATGGAGATATCCACATGCTGACCAAGGCCACTGCGCTCGCGCTCATAGAGCGCCGCCAAAATACCCATTACACCAAACATTCCCCCACCGAGATCACCAATGGGGATACCAGCGCGCACCATATGCTGAGAATCTGAGCCGGTGATCGACATGCCACCACCCATGGCCTGCGCCACCTGATCAAAAGCAGGACGCTTGCTACCCGGGCCATCTGAGCCAAAGCCAGACACAGTACAGGTGATAATTCGCGGGTTTACTTCACTCAGAGAGCTGTAATCAATACCCAACCGCTCTGGAACCCCAGCTCCAAAATTGCTGATTACAATATCAACCTCGGCAACTAGGTCTTTAAAGAGCGCCAGGCCCTCTACAGTTTTTAAATCTACCGCAACGCTCTTCTTATTGCGGTTTAATGTAATAAAATAAGCGCCCATACCCTCGAGAGAGTTTTTAGGGTCAGTGGCCAACAGTTTGCGGGTGCCCTCACCATGGCAGGGTTCTACCTTGATCGTTTCAGCGCCCAGATCAGCCAAAATCATACTGCCATAGGGCCCAGACAACATATGCGTCAGGTCGAGAACACGTACACCTGCCAGAGCCTGCTTCATGCAGTCTCCTTTTCGTAAAATGGCGATTGGCCTAAACGGTAAAGCTTCATCTCTCTCCTTGGAGCAAATCAATCTAGCCGCTTTAGCAGCGAAAACCCTACTATGGTCTGCAACTGCGCGGTAATATGTACCACGTCAGCACCGGACCTTGGCAATGGTTTTCCTAATGGTATATTGTTATACCAAAGTCCAATTTACAGCACAACATAATTATTTATTCGAACGAATTAAAAGAGATCTATATGACGGCGCGAACAGGGGAAGTACTTTTTAGCCAAAGCCAGCGCAATCTCATCTCTGAAGATCTACCCTCGCCTCTTTATCACCAGCTCTATAGTCTGATCAAAGGCTATATTACGGATGGCACCTTTCATCAAGGTGAGAAACTGCCCAGCGAAAAAGAATTAGCCGAAGCCTTTAACGTATCTCGTATTACAGTGAAAAGAGCCGTCAATGAGCTGGCCGCAGAGGAGCTGGTGGAACGGGCGCGAGGCAAAGGCACCCATATCACTTACAAGTACACACCCAAACCCGTGCAGGCCCCTCTACTCGGGGTGCTAGAAGAAATTGATAGTATCGCTCAGAACTCTGTCGCCGAAGTACTGGATTGCAGAGTTGTTATCCCGCCGCAAAGTATCCGGACAGAGTTTTGTCTCGCCAATAACGACTCGCTGTTTCATTTAGTCCGAAGACGTGAGCGTGCTGGTGCGTTCTTCGGCTACTTCGATAGCTGGAGTGCTGGGGTAGATAGTCCAGAGAATAGCGATATCTTTATTAGCCAATCTCGGCACCAATACTTTCGTGAAAGCGGCATGATTGTCAGCCATATCAATCAGACGATTAGTGCAGTGCCCGCTACCGCAGCTATTGCCAATCACCTGCAGGTGCCAGTTGGCTTCCCACTGCTGAGTTTAGTGCGTCGATCCTATTATCAAGATGATGATAGGGAAATGCTGGTGGACTATTTGGTGGCTCTTTATAACACTGACTTATTTCAGTACCAGATGGATTTGAAACTGGATTAACTCGTTATTCCCTAACTTTATCGCCACCCCTGTCAGTTAAATTACTCGCAAATACTTTACGTTAACGTAAAAGTAATATTATACTCTGACTATCTATCCAAACGATGAAGCTCTGCTATGGCCGAATACAGCATTTCTCAGCTCTCTAAAGAATTTGAGGTTACCACCAGAACCATCCGCCACTACGAGGAACTCGGGCTTCTATCGCCTGCCCGCCGCGGGCAAACGCGGGTTTATAGCCCCGCAGATCGCACTCGCCTCAAGCTTATTTTGCGCGGCAAACGCCTCGGTCTATCTCTAGATGACTCCCGTGAAATTATCGATATGTATGAGCCGGGAAAAACAAATATTGATCAGCTAAATAAACTAATTGGTGCGATACAGACCCAGCGACACAAACTCAATCAACAGCTCGATGACATCAGCATGCTGCTCAAAGACCTCAATAAGGCTGAAGCTGACTGCATTAAAGCCCTCAAATCTAATGGACTCACCTAATCTATGAATACCTCCTATCCCACTTTAAATTTTAATCTTGGCGAAGATATCGACATGCTTCGCGAAAGCGTTTTTCAATTTTGTGCTGCCGAGCTAGCACCTCGTGCTGCGGAAATAGACAGTAACAATGAATTCCCGATGGATGTGTGGCGCAAGCTGGGTGATATGGGCTTGCTGGGCATTACGGTTGATGAACAATATGGCGGTTCGGGCATGGGGTATCTGGCTCACTCCGTGGCCATGGAAGAAATCTCCCGGGCCTCGGCGTCAGTTGCCCTCTCCTATGGTGCCCATTCCAACCTCTGTGTTAATCAGTTGCATAAAAATGGCACTGAGGAACAAAAACAAAAGTACCTACCCAAACTTTGTTCGGGCGAAAATATTGGCGCCTTGGCCATGAGTGAACCCAACGCCGGCTCTGATGTGGTGAGTATGAAACTTCGAGCCGATAAACACGGTGACAAATATATTCTCAATGGCAATAAGATGTGGATCACCAATGGCCCTGATGCCCATACCTATATCATCTACGCCAAAACTGATCTAGAAGCTGGCTCTAAAGGCATAACCGCCTTTATTGTCGAGCGCGACTTCCCCGGCTTCTCCCGTCACCAAAAACTCGACAAGTTAGGTATGCGTGGTTCAAATACCTGTGAGCTAGTGTTTCAGGATTGTGAGGTTCCCGCGGAGAATATTCTCGGTGGTGAAGGTCGTGGTGTGGCGGTATTGATGTCTGGCTTGGATTATGAGCGCACGGTACTTTCTGGTGGCCCTGTGGGCATTATGCAGGCCTGCCTCGATGTGGTGCTGCCCTACATTCATGAACGCAAACAGTTTGGTCAGGCGATTGGCGAGTTTCAATTAATGCAGGGCAAAATTGCCGACATGTATGCAGAGCTAAACGCCTCGCGCGCCTACCTCTATGCCGTCGCTAAGGCTTGCGATATGGGTCAGGACTCACGCAAAGATGCCGCTGCGGTGATTTTATTTACCGCAGAGAAGGCGACGCAAATGGCGCTGCAAGCCATTCAGGCACTGGGCGGTAATGGTTACACCAATGAATATCCTACTGGCCGGTTACTGCGCGATGCCAAACTCTATGAAATTGGTGCTGGTACCTCTGAGGTGCGGCGCATGCTGATCGGCCGCGAGTTATTTACCCAGACCGCCTAAGAGACAGCTTGAGGAAACCCTATGACAATAATCAAAAGTAACATCAATATTAAAAGTGCTGACTTCGCTACCAATGCTAAGGCAATGCAGGTTCAGGTTGATGATCTAAAGACAACCCTTGCCAATATTAGCCGGGGCGGTGGTGCCAAAGCCTGTGAACGTCACGTGAGCCGTGGTAAGTTATTACCGCGGGAACGGGTTCAGGGGCTGCTAGATCCCGGCTCTCCTTTTTTAGAGTTATCGGCACTGGCCGCTCATGATGTCTATGGTGAAGATGTTCCAGCTGCAGGCATTATCACCGGTATCGGCCGAGTCAGTGGTCAAGAATGTGTGGTGGTCGCCAATGACGCAACGGTTAAGGGCGGTAGCTACTACCCCCTTACAGTAAAAAAACATCTGCGCGCTCAGGCCATCGCTGCCGAGAACAATCTGCCCTGCGTCTATTTGGTAGATTCTGGCGGTGCCAATCTGCCGCGACAAGATGAAGTCTTTCCCGACCGCGAACATTTTGGTCGCATCTTTTTTAATCAGGCCAATATGTCGGCGCGCAATATTCCACAAATTGCGGCGGTGATGGGTTCCTGTACAGCGGGTGGCGCCTATGTGCCAGCTATGGCGGATGAATCAATTATTGTCAAAGAGCAAGGCACCATCTTTTTAGGCGGTCCGCCGCTGGTTAAAGCAGCTACTGGTGAGGTGGTGACGGCGGAAGAATTAGGTGGTGCTGATGTGCACTGCCGTACCTCTGGAGTTGCTGACCACTATGCCAAGAATGATCATCATGCCCTTGATCTGGCGCGTAAGGCTATCGCGAGACTCAATCGCGTTAAGCCGATAAATGGCGATTTAAAAGACGCGGTTGAGCCCACCTACGATGCTCGTGAAATCTATGGTGTAGTACCTGCCGATTCCCGCAAATCTTATGATGTGCGGGAGATTATTGCCCGTACTGTCGATGGTTCTGATTTTGATGAATTTAAGGCGCTGTATGGCACTACTCTGGTGTGTGGTTTTGCCCGAATCTTTGGCTACCCTGTGGGTATTGTGGCTAACAATGGCATTTTATTTGGTGAGTCTGCACAAAAAGGCGCGCACTTTATTGAGCTCTGTGCGCAGCGCAAAATCCCTTTGGTGTTCTTACAAAATATCACCGGCTTTATGGTCGGTAAGCAATATGAGAATGATGGTATCGCCAAGCATGGCGCCAAGATGGTGACTGCGGTCGCCACGGCGAATGTACCAAAGTTTACGGTACTCATTGGTGGTTCGTTTGGTGCTGGCAACTATGGGATGTGCGGCCGTGCCTATGACCCGCGCTTTATGTTTATGTGGCCTAACGCGCGTATTTCAGTGATGGGTGGTGAACAGGCGGCTGGCGTTTTGGCTCAGGTCACCAGAGATAAGTACGAGCGTGACGGCAAGGACTGGAGCGCTGACGATGAGGTTGAGTTTAAGCGGCCTATTATTGACAACTATGAGCATCAGGGGCATCCGTACTATGCCTCCGCACGACTTTGGGATGATGGTGTGATTGACCCTGCGGATACTCGCATGGTGTTGGGGCTAGCTATATCGGCGAGTCATAACCAGGTAATAGAAGAAACAAAATTTGGTGTATTCAGAATGTGACTTAGGCCTATGGCCTAAGTCATCTTGAGAGGTAGCACAAAGAAGGGTCTCTGGATTAACCAAAATTTTTACGTTACAAAAAAAGAGTATAAGCAATGGATAAAGTGATTACTGAAATTGATAACCTTGGGGTTGCTCGGGTCACGTTAAGTAATCCCGAAAAACACAATGCATTTGACGACCAAATTATTACGCAGCTGACAGAGGCTTTTAGTGCGGTCGCATCAAACGCAGATGTGCGCGTTATGGTTTTGGGCTCTGAGGGAAAAAGCTTCTCTGCTGGCGCTGATCTCGACTGGATGAAGCGCATGGCCAATTACTCCTATGATGAGAATTTGCAAGATGCTCAGGCGCTAGCCCTCATGCTTAAAACGCTAAATGAACTACCTCAACCCTCTATAGCCAGAGTTCAGGGCGCGGCTTTTGGTGGCGCTGTGGGGCTGGTCAGCTGCTGTGATATGGCGGTGGCGGCAACTGCTGCAACATTTAGTCTAAGTGAAGTTAAGATTGGGTTGGTGCCGGCTACTATCGGTCCCTATGTTATTGCTGCTATTGGCGAGCGCGCTGCGCGCCGATACTTTACGACGGCCGAGCGTTTCAATGCGCAAACGGCCAAGCATATTGGTTTGCTTAGCGAGGTAATTGATGCCGAGCATTTAGATGATCAGGTTAATCTGCTTGTCAATGCATTATTGGCTAACGGGCCTGAAGCAATACTAGCTGCTAAGCAGCTGGTATCTGATATTAGCGGTCAGACTATAGATCAGAATTTGATTGATCATACCTGCGAAGTCATTGCTGGCATTCGTGTTAGCGAGCAAGGTCAAGAGGGTTTAAATGCCTTTTTGGAAAAAAGAAAACCCCACTGGTTAAAGGATTAATGCCTGCTATGTTTACTAAGATACTAATTGCTAATCGTGGTGAAATTGCCTGCCGCATTATTAAAACAGCACGTGCTCTAGGTGTTGCGACCGTAGCTGTTTACAGTGATGCCGATCGACATGCACTGCATGTACAGATGGCAGATGAAGCGGTCCACATAGGCTCTTCGCCGTCTAACGAATCCTATTTGGTTATTGAAAAAGTCATTCAGGCTGCTCTTAAAACTGGGGCTAAAGCCATTCATCCCGGCTATGGTTTTCTCTCTGAAAATGCAGAATTTTGCCGTCAGTGCGCGGCCAACAATCTGATTTTTATAGGTCCACCCGTTGAAGCTATTTTAGCTATGGGCTCTAAATCTGCGGCCAAAACCATTATGGCTGACGCTGGCGTACCTCTGGTGCCCGGCTACCATGGCGATGATCAAAACCCTGACATTATTAAACAGGCTGCCAATCAAATGGGTTATCCGGTGCTGCTTAAAGCCGCCGCCGGTGGCGGTGGCAAAGGTATGCGCGCCGTTTATTCTGAGGCTGAATTTGATGAGGCTCTAGGCGCGGCTAAGCGCGAAGCAATAAACAGCTTTAATGACGATATTATGCTGGTAGAGAAGTACCTACTAAAACCGCGGCATGTTGAAATTCAGGTCTTCTGCGACAGCCATAAAAATGCTGTCTATCTATTTGAGCGAGACTGTTCTGTGCAGCGCCGCCATCAAAAAGTTATCGAAGAAGCGCCAGCTCCCGGCATGACCAATGCTCTGCGCAAACAGATGGGTGAAGCAGCTATTAAAGCGGCTAAAGCCATTAATTATGAAGGCGCGGGTACTGTGGAGTTTCTTCTCGATGCGCAGGGTGAGTTTTTCTTTATGGAGATGAACACTCGCCTCCAAGTTGAGCATCCTGTCACTGAGATGATAAGTGGCCAAGACCTGGTCGAGTGGCAGCTGCGAGTCGCTGGCGGTGAGCCTCTGCCCTGCTCTCAAGATCAATTAACTATCAGCGGTCATGCCTTTGAGGCTCGCATCTATGCCGAGGACCCAGACCATGACTTTTTGCCTGCTACAGGAATATTGAAGCATCTGCAGGCGCCGCTAGAAAATGCCAATGTTCGGGTTGATACAGGTGTCGTTGAAGGCGATGAAGTGAGCATTTATTACGACCCAATGATTGCTAAGTTGGTGGTGTGGGATACAGATCGGGATCGTGCACTACAACGCTTAACTCAGGCGCTGAGCGAATATCGCATCGGTGGACTGACCACCAATATTGGCTTTCTTTATAACCTGGCCAAAAGTCAGGCCTTTCAACAAGGCGATATCGACACTGGCTATATTGAGGAGCACGAGCAAGAGATATTTCGCCAGCGCGATTCCGATATCGATTACGCGGCACCCCTAGCTGCAGCGGCTATCATTGAACAGCGTCAACAGCAGGCTATTGAAGCAGCTAGCCTCTCCAACGAACCCAACTCGCCTTGGCATTTAAATACTAGCTGGGGACTGCCGCAGCCAAATCTTAAAATGCAAATACAGCGTGCAGTGGTAGAGACAACCGTCGATTCCAATACCAGCCTCGATGGCCTTACTATCGCACCTACTGATACCGGCTTCGATTTATTTACCCCTCAAGGTTTCTTTCACTGCGCTGAAGTACAACCAGATTTGGGTACTGATGACGAAAACGCCCACGGCGGCAATCTTAATGCACCGATGAATGGCACTCTGGTAGCGCTATTGGTGGATATAGGTACCAAGGTAAATAAAGGCGATACCCTATTGGTGATGGAGGCGATGAAAATGGAACATAGCATTATTGCGCCCAGCGATGGCGCGGTTACTGAGTTCTACTTTCAGCCCGGAGATCTAGTTGATGGCGGCAGTGAATTAATGGCTTTTGAGGCAAACAGCGAATGAACTATCCCAGTAGCGTAAAGATTGTTGAAGTGGGCCCCCGCGATGGCCTACAAAATGAAAAGGTTGCTGTAGATGTGGCTACCAAGGTTGAGCTTATTAGCCGCTTAACCGATGCAGGGCTGACCACCATTGAGGCCGGTAGCTTTGTCAGTCCCAAATGGGTGCCGCAGATGGCCGGTAGCGACGAGGTCTTCGCCGAGCTGCCTAGTCATGCGAACACCACCTATACAGCCCTAACGCCCAACATGAAGGGTCTGGAGCGCGCTATTGCCTGTGGTGTTAAGGAGGTAGCGGTTTTTGCCGCTGCATCAGAGAGCTTTAGTCAAAAGAACATTAACTGCTCTATCGCTGAGAGTATCGATCGTTTTAGGCCGGTCGCTAAAGAGGCCCTTAGTGCCGGGTTAGCCGTGCGTGGCTATATTTCCTGCGTGGTTGGCTGCCCCTATCAGGGTGCGGTAGATGGAGAGGCTGTCACCCAAGTGGCAGCGCAGTTACTGGCCATGGGCTGCTATGAAGTTTCCCTTGGCGACACCATAGGTGTTGGCACCCCCGCCGCTATTGAGACATTACTCAACGGGCTACTAAAAGACATTGCGCCAGAGCAACTCGCCATCCATGCTCACGACACCTATGGTCAGGCACTCGCGAATATATTGCGCGCATTACAGCTCGGTATTAGTACAGTGGACAGCTCTGTTGCTGGTCTTGGCGGTTGTCCCTATGCCAAGGGAGCCTCCGGCAATATAGCCACCGAAGATCTAGTTTATATGCTTAATGGTCTGGGTATCCATCATGGTATTGACCTGCCGAAATTAGTGGCTGCGGGCAATTATATTAGCCAAAAACTTAATCGTACCAACGGTTCAAAGGTAGGAATAGCACTGCAGTAAGTTATACTGCTGCCACGCTACCTACTATTTGGAGTTAACACCCTTGACCGCGTTTCGCCCCTGTATCGACCTGCACCAGGGTCAGGTAAAACAAATTGTCGGTGGTAGCCTTACCGACGATGGTGCAGACACCAATTTTGTTAGCAGCCAAGATGCCGCTTACTACGCCAAACTCTATCAGCAGCACCAGCTAACGGGCGGTCATGTTATTGCCCTTGGGCCCAATAATCAGCAGCAGGTACTCCAAGCACTTGCCGCCTACCCCAATGGCCTGCAGTTTGGTGGTGGGGTCAATCTTGAAAATGCTGCCGGCTATTTGGCTGCGGGTGCTTCGCATATTATTGTGACTTCCTATCTGTTTGAAAATGGAGAACTTTCTTGGCCTCGCCTTGAAGCCATAAAAACAGAAGTGGGCGCCGAGCGCCTCGTATTAGATTTAAGCTGCCGACGAACCAATAACGGCTGGATGATCGCCACCGATCGCTGGCAAACCATTACCAACACCCCCGTCAATCAAAAGACTATTGCGGAACTGGAACAGCACTGCGCAGAATTTCTGGTGCATGCTGCGGATGTTGAAGGCCTACAAGCTGGTATAGATAAAGACTTGGTAAACCTACTGGGCAATCACTGCACAGTGCCTACCACCTATGCCGGCGGCGCCCGCTCTGTGGCTGACCTTGAGTTGGTTGAGTCCCTATCCAATGGCAAAGTTGATCTCACCATAGGCAGTGCATTAGACATATTCGGCGGTCATGGCGTTAGCCTCGAAGACTGTATCAGCTGGAATCGCCGAACCGCTTAGCCCCTAAGCTCTTTATCTCCTCTAACCCCTCTAACCCCTCTAACCTCTTAGCTGTGCAATTTCTTACGAATTCTTAAGATCACCAAAATAGACCCGAAGAAAACGATCGGGGTCACAATGGCTAGCGCTATTGGCTGAGAAATAGGCAGGTAGTCTTCAATGGGTATGGGCTTAGTCAGCAGCGAGATCAAACTCATGCTGTAATAGGTCATTGCTACCACTGATAGACCCTCTACCGTTTGCTGCAATCGCAGCTGTACTTCGCTGCGCCTATCCATAGAGGCCAATAATTCTTGGTTTTGAGTTTCCAGGGATAACTGTAATCTAAGGTGTAGCAATTCGCTGGTGCGACTAATGCGCTTGGACAGGTTTTCTTTGCGTTTCACAACTGACATACAGGTATTAAATGCGGGTATAAACCGTCGTGCATGAAACTGCTTAAGGGTACGTATGGCCGGTATTTTTTGTTCCCGAAGCATATCCAGCCTACTCTCGGTCAAATTAAAATAGGCCTCTGTGGCCGAAAAGCGAAAATTATGGTCGGCCACTAATTTCTCAAGCTGGGTCGCTTCGGCGATCAACTCATTCATCAAGCTCTGCTCATCTTCCAAAGTAACTAGCTTATTTAACTTATCATTGGTTTCGACCAATCGCTGTTCGAGCTGGCGAACCTCTGGCATTAAAAGCCGCGCAATCGGCAGTGCCAACAATGTCATGGACCGGTAGGCGGCAATCTCTAACAGGTTGCGAATCACCCTGCCCGCCTGAGACGAATCTAGACCCCCATCAACCACTAGGGTGCGAATAAAACCATCTGGGTCTGCCTGAACTGAGGTCCAGATAGTTGCCAGCCCATCATAGATATTCCCCCCGACAAGACGCTGGCCATTAAACTGCTCGGCAAGAGCCTCTGCTGTTTTAGGTGCGCTATCCGCGGGACGCAAATCAATATGATTAGCCGCAATTAGTTGCCCCTCCAGACTTTCAACCCAGTCACTGTCGATAAGGGAAAATACATTCAAGCAAAACTGCTGTTCGGAACTGCCCTGCCGGATAACCGTATAGGTGGAGAACTCATTGTGAAATTCCCAGCGCAGATCAAACGTTTTAAAACTTTGGTAATAGCAGTCGGTGCTATCTGATTCAGATGGGCCGGGAACATTGTAAAGCTGGGCAAGTTCAGCAAGCTTAGCTAGCTCGGCTTGACGGTCTCCACTGTGTAGAAACACCAAACTGGAAATCTGTGCTGGCAGCGCTACTACTGGAAAGGGGCGATTGTGTAACTCATTGACCAGGGCATCTTTAAGCGGATGAAGATCCATACAATGTAACCTCTAGGTGGGTACTTATCACTACCTCACTGGGCTTCCATTCTCAGTGGGCTTTAGGGTTGCCTGCGCATAATTAACTGCAAGTACAAGGTATCCGTTTAAGTAGTCTACCACCACAGTTCGCGCTTAGGTGCAAAAAAACCGTTACCCCTGAACAGCAATACTTAGGGTTAACGGCTTTGTAAGTCGCTTGGTGACTGCAAAAGTCCCTTTAACTTTCCACAGTAAATGTAAGCCCTGCATTGGCCTGTAAGCGCTCGATCAGCAGAGAACCCATTGCAGGCGCTGGCGTCCAGATTCCACCGCTGACAGTCTCAGGATTTTTAAGCAAGCAAACAGCACTCTCGGCAATCATCTTTGAGGTAGAGCCATAACCTGGATCCTTATCACCCTGCACACTCACCTTAACCAAATCACCATTGGTGGCCTGACCGACAAACAAGACGTCATACATACCATTTTCACGCTCTTCTTTATCTGGACCTTCGCCTGGCTGACGTGGGTCTTCAGCCATCGAGTTATCACTGGCAATATGGTTGGCAACTGCTTCGCCCTTCTCGCCCGGGCCTGTCATCATCATTTCATCATAGACAAAATCTGTCCCGTACTGATGACCCATCAGCATATTTGAACGATGAATATTTTTGGTATTAATACTGGCCATAACAAAGGGCGCAATCCAGCTCTGCAGCACTTCATCAAACACAGGCTTATCGCCCCTTGGCTGGTCGGCCCCAGTGAAGCCAGGTGTCAGCGAGAAAGGATTGCGTAAAACATTGACCAGATCACGATCCTTAGCAGCTGCCGCCATCGTTGTGCGAAAGCTCGCCAGAGTACCCCCAGAAAAAGTGCCTTTCATTGCACGCACTCGGCCTCTAACTCGGGGGACTGTGGCGCCCAGTTTTTGCTCGGCGGTTTGCTGTAGAAACAACACACCCAAATCAAAGGGGACAGAATCAAAACCGCAGGAAAATACAATACGCGCTCCACTGGCTTCAGCAGCCTCGGAATGGGCTCCAATCATTTTGTGCATCCAACCCGGTTCACCACAGAGATCCACATAATCGGTGCCGGCCATGGCACAGGCCTCAACCAGTTCATTGCCATACAGCTGGTAGGGGCCTACGGTGGTACAGACCACGGCAGTGCGTTCAACCATAGCTGTTATGGAGGCCAAATCAGAAGAATCGGCGACAACTAAGGGCACATCAGCAGAAATCCCCATTTCATCGCGAACCTGCTCTAACTTACTCAGGCTACGACCAGCCATAGCCCAGACCACTTCGCCATTAACGCCGTACTGTTTATTCAAATATTCCGCAACCAAACGGCCAGTGAAGCCGGTCGCACCGTAGACAACAATGCCTAGCTCTCGATTGTTTTTCATCATTTTTTCCTTGGGTTTAAGCGCGTGGCGGTAATCCGTGAACCATGGTTAAAAATTCTAGCCTTGTGCCAGCACGACGGTGCTCCGAGAGCGACTGATAGTCTGAATCTGCATACCACTGTGTAGCTGCTTGCTCAGAGGGAAAGGTAAAGATAATCATGCGCCCTTCGCGTGGCGTCAGACCTTCCAAATGAATAGGGTTGTCATCATAGGTAATAAACTGACCACCGTACTTTTTTAACAGAGGGAAAAAGCCCTTTTCATAGGCTCTGTATTTCTCAACATCTGTCACGATTAAATTAACAACTATATATACAGGTACTTCACTCATGGTTTTGCCCCTTTGATATTGATTTTAATTAGGCAGTCTAGCACCCGCAAGCCCACAGGCACCACAGAAACAAGACTCGCAGTCCACCAAAACCTATTGCACAATTGAATAGTGGCATGAAGCATGGCAATGGTGTTGCGATTTTCAAAAACTTCTAAATACACTGAAAACATAGAATTTTCTGCATTGCGACTAGCAATTCTAAGCGAACTCAATAAACTATTGTTTCCAGCTAATTCTAAAAATAATAGCAGTCTAGGTTATGCATAAAAAACGTCACCACTTCCCTTTAATACTCAGCCTATGCAGTCTATTTATAGCCTGTAATGCCTTTGGCTCAATAACCATAGATGGCGTGATTGATGAGCCTGAATGGCAGGATGCCGTAGTCTATAGCGACTTTGTCACGGTGGAGCCCCTGACCGGCGGCCCCGCAAAATACAGTACCGAAGTTCGTATGATTACCAATGATGAGGGCATTTTTGTTGCTTTCACTAACTACCAGCCCCCCTCTGTCAAGCGAGTGAAACGACAGTTTCCTCGCGATGCACAGATCGAAGCAGATCGCAATATTGTCAGTATTGATTTCGATGGCACCGCGCTGGCAGGCTATGACTTTACTGTGGGCTCTGCCAATTCAATGCAGGATGGCATTGTCACCCCGGGCAGTTATTCTGGAGACTGGGACGGTACCTGGTATTCACAAACCTCTAGCGAAACTGATTACTGGTACAGCGAAATACATATTCCCTGGACTGTCGCGCCCATGTCCAAGTCTGAAGATGGTCGCAAAAAAATGGCGGTATGGTTTTCACGGGTGGTTTACAACGAATCGCTTAGGTTCGCATTTCCCAATGCCTACTATTCCCGCACCACTTTTATGGAGGATTGGCAGCCATTGGAGGTCGACCAGGTCGAAGCCTCGACCATGGACTGGTTTCCCTATGTCAGTTATAGCAAAGACTTACAGAATGACATTCAGGCCGATACATACAACGCAGGCCTAGACTTTATCTGGCGACCCAACAGCAGCACTCAGGTGACGGGCGCGATAAACCCAGATTTCGGCCAGGTGGAAAGTGATGACCTAGTCGTTAACTTCTCTGCGTTTGAAACCTATGTCACAGAGAAACGGCCTTTCTTTACTGAAAATCAGGCGCTGTTTAGCAGTGGCCTGCCCAATGAAGATGTGGTTCTGTATACAAGGCGCATAGGTGCTGGTCCCGCTGAGAGCAATAATGGACTGATTGATATTGATCTTGCCCTTAAAGTCACCCATTTTGGCGATAACACGGATATGGGGCTCTTTGCCGTCAGAGAGGAGGATTCCGCGGACAGTTTGGGCGGCGACTTTATATCCAGTCGCATTCAGCGCAAAGTCGGCGGACTATCGATTGGCCATCGCCTAACCCATGTTGATCGAGCGGCATTAAATCGCCAAGCCACTGTTCAGGTCGCCGATATGATCTGGCAGAAAAGCGAGGGTATTCAGTTCCGCGGGCAGATTCTCTATGCTGATATCCAGCAACAGGCCAATGCCGCAAACAACCAGTTAAACGTCGATCAGCACGACTTTGCAGGATGGGCTTCCTGGTCCTATGCACCCAGTGACGAGTGGTATCACTACGCCGCGGCATCGAATTACGGCGATGAATTTGATATGAACGATCTCGGTTATATGAAGCGCAATGGATTCAACGAGCTCTATGCTAGCTCGCGCCACGATCGATTGCAGTATGCGCCAGAGTCTAAAATTCTCTCCAGTAATACAAAATTGGAATATGGCTATAAGGAGACTACTGAGGGTGACCGCCTGTCACTATGGACCGAGTTAGACCATACCTGGATATTCCGATCAACTCGGACGCTATCATTTGAGGCTGGCCTGATAGCGGCCAGTAACGATGATCGAATTACTCGCGGCAACGGTCTGCTGGCCACGCCCGCTCGCTATTCGCTGGAAACCAGATATGCGAGCCCTAGGGGCAATGACTTTACCTACGATACCGAACTGGAGGTCAAATATGACAGCCAGCAAAAACGCAGTGTAGACCTTGTTTTCCGGCCGCAGCTGTATCTCAGTGAAACCCTGACTCTAGGTGGCGAATTTAGCTATAAAAACTTACAGGAATGGCTGATCTGGGACTTTGATACTGAACAGTTGGCGGGGTTTAAGACCGAGCGCCTCAATGCCGATATTCGTTTTGACTGGTACCCCTCATCGAGGCAAGAGATCCGTTTGAAATTCCAGTGGGTCGGAATAGATGCAGAGCAGGTTGATAGCTACCAATTAAATGGCAATGGTAGCTTACAGCTATCGAGCAGCGCCGCATCAGATTTCAGCCTTAGTGATACAGCATTGCAGGTCCGTTACCGTCATCAGCTGGCACCCTTATCCGATATTTTTCTTGTCTACAGCCGAGGTGGTTACTTTGCTAGCGACGACGGTGATGAAGGCGGCAGAACTCTGCTGCGTGAGGGCTGGGATGGCGTTCAGGTAGAGTCGATCATTGCTAAGATTCGCTATCGTTTTTAGTCGGCCCTGACGGAAGTGTTTTACTCTCGCAGCAGCGGCTTCCAGTGCAAGATGCCCGCGACCAGTATCCACAATATATTCTGTATACTGAGATGCCCACCAGCTTGCAGTTTTTTGTAGACAACCACCAGTTCCAAAAGATGGACCCCTAATACAGCCAGACCTATCCACATAATCCATTGGCCTGCAGCACCAGCAAACGGCACAAATAAATTTACTGTGAAAACGGCAAACAGCACCAGAAACATAAATTTATTTATCTTTACAAACAGGTTCACAATTAAAATACCCCTTAATATATTGTTATTATTATTCACCCATGTTGTCGCCTGACATAGGTCAGGCCTGCATAGGCTTGAATCTGCCTCTGATCGAGCTCTAGCAATATCCCGCCATTTATCGCTATCAGTGCCATAATACGGCGAGAGTATATAGCCTAGCCCACAAGCTTTAAATACTCTTGATAATGGGACAGTACCTGCGCAGGCGCTTCCACCTGAGGATAGTGGCCAATACGCGGCAGCGCAGCTAGATAGTCCAAACGACAATTAAGCTGCTGATAGCGCTCTACCATATGCGCCCCAGATACCGGATCGACGGAACCGTTAATAACGCCTAGTGCAATAGACGATTGCTGTAGTGCAGATACCCAGCGCTCACGATGCAGAATACGATCGCGCATATAGGTAATCAGGTTGTGGAAAATATGCTTACCCTCGTTGATATTGATAAGCTGCCAAAAGGTTTGCAGTTCCTGCTCCGTAGGCTTGGTGTCATCACCAAATACCGAGCTAAAGTTGCGGCAAAAGCCCTTGTAGCCTGCCAGACGATTGATAAGCCCACCTATGGGGCTCAGCAGTAAACGCTGGGTCAATAGCGCGTGGTGAGTTTCAGGAAACAGCCCACCATTAAGAAAGCAGCAGGATAGCCAATTGCCATTACCAGAGCCCTCCAGCTGACGGGCTAAGAGCTCTTGGGCCACGGTATCACCGTAATCATGGGCCAACACATGAAAGCGCTCTAACTGCATGGTTTCAACCAATGCATCGACAATATCGGCTTGGCCATGGATGGTATAGCCTCGATTGTTTGGTTTGTCAGAGAAACCAAAACCCAGCATATCCAGGGCAACCAATCGATACTGCTTGGCCAACTCGCCCCATATAGGCTGCCAGTCCCAGCTTGATGTCGGAAAACCATGCAGCAATAAAATGGTTGGCAGGTCAGCTGCACCCTCATCGACAACGAAAATGGAGTGCCCCAGCACTGTCTTAAGTTGACCTCGAGTGCGCCATTGCTCGGCACTATTTTGTGACTTGTCGCCCATGGAAATATCCTGATCTTATAGCAAATTTATTTTAGTATAGTGGCTCAGACCCGAACTTGACGTCAAGATCTGCGTAGGCAAGACTCTGCGTATATAGTTGCTACGGCCGTGCAGTTAAAGACTGTTCGTCAGCGAAACAATAAGATGGGAAAATAATAACAATGAACGCATCGGCTATAAAAATTGATACCCTAATTAAAAATGCCAAAGTTTTTAACAATGGCGAACAACCGATTATTGAGGATGTCGCTATCGCCGATGGCCGCATTGTCTCCCGCGGCAAGGTGGTCGATGAAAGCATAGCCAACAATATTATTGATGCCGATGGCCAGTGGCTAATGCCTGGCCTTTTCGATATACACACCCATTATGATCTAGAGCTAGAAGTTGCTCCGGGCTTGCCAGAGTCAACTCGTCACGGCACCACCTCAGTGGTGATCGCTAATTGCAGCCTGGGACTGGCCTTCGGCAATCAGCGAGATGAGAATTTTGATCCAATTGTTGCCTGTTATGCCCGGGTCGAAAATATGCCCAAATCAGTGCTCACCCACTGTGCCGACAATGTGACCTGGAATACGCCCAAAGACTACTTAAACCATTTGGATGAGCTTAATCTTGGGCCCAACGTTGCTGTCTTACTGCCTCACTCAATGCTGCGCATAGAGACCATGGGCTTTGAAAATAGCATTACCCGCGACCCGACAGGGACAGAGCTCGACCATATGAAGAGCACCCTTCGCGACTCGCTCAAGGAAGGCTATGTAGGCTTTTCTACTGACGCCCTGCCATTTCACTATCTAGCACAGCAGCCCCATTGTGAAAAAACCATTCCCACGCAATTTGCCAAATATGGCGAGCTAAAAGAACTGGCACAGGTGGTTCGCGAACAGGGTGCCACCTGGCAGGCAACACCGCCTAAAGACAGCGTGATAGGCACCTTAAAAACCTTCCTGCTGACCAGCGGTAGACTGCATGGCAAGCCGTTAAAAACCACCGTAGTAGCAGCTCTTGATGTGGCTAACAACTGGAAACTTGCACGTCTCGGCAAAACTCTCGCCAGGCTACTGAACTCAGCTCTGATAAAAGGCGACTTTCATATGCAAGCGCTGGGCGCACCTTTTAAGATTTGGTCTGATGGTGCCATTACCCCCATTGCAGAAGAGATACCTGAACTGCGCCAACTCAATGAAACTGATCTGGAAGATCGCGCTGGGCGCCTGGAAATCCTCAATGATGCCGATTATATAAAAGCCTTTAGAGCCATGTGGATGAAAGGTAAGCAAGGCTGGAGCATTGCCCGACTTAAACGCAAGTTTGATCTTGAAGACTTCGCCTTTAATCGCAATCTGTCCGATATGACCGTGGATCTATGCCCTCAAAAAAACTGGCAGGGCATGAGTTTTCAAGCTGTACTTGAGCGTGTTCTGGACATTAAAAATGGAACAGTCACGGAAGGGGTGACCAAGACCGAACGCACTCTGGTGCAAACCGACTTCTTAATGGTCGCAGATGAAGCAGACTTTATGCTGCAAATGCTTCGCTCATTCGACACCAAGCTAAGCTGGAGTACCGTGACCGCCAATCGCGACATACAAACCGTTCGCGAATTGCTGATGAACCCATTGCTGCTACCCGGCTTTAATGACAGCGGCGCGCATCTAACCAATATGGCATTTTATGATGTTAATCTGCGCAGCCTCCAGCTGGCTGCTACCGGTGGCGATGCCGATGTGAGCTATATGGTGAAACGACTGACCAAAGATGCTGCAGATGTCTTTGGCGTTGAGGGGGGCAGTATTTATGAAGGCGACATCGCTGATCTCATTTTAATCGACCCTAATAAACTTGCTGCCTACGATGGCGAAGAGCATGTAAAACGCATTCACCGCGAGGAGTTCAAAACAGAACAGCTAGTCAATCGTTCTGATGGTGTAGTTAATCTAGTTATGATCGGTGGCCACACTGCTTGGGAAAATAACGATTTTGGGCAAGATCTTGGGCAGGTACCCATGGGCCGACTATTGCGCTCAGTACACACCAGCACAGCCCGTTAGGGGCTGTCGTCGATGTACGAAATACTCTCGGTTGCGATCGCAGTTACCCTGGCAACCTCACTATTTATCTGTCTTAAATGGCGCAATATTGAATGTACAGGCCCAACACCTCTGCCATTGATGGCCTTTTGTGCGGTGCTATTTACCTCGGGGCTCGATGTTGGCCTGATCATGTTTCCTCTGGTCGAGTTCCCTGTCTATGCCGCTGAAAATCAATACAGTTTCACCAACCCTCTTGCGATTGAGTTTGGCTTTTGGGGATTTTTGGTCTGGGCATTCTATTTTTTAACCACCTTCTACTTTTGTGTTATTGAACCCAAGGTTGGCCTCTTTCAGCTTAAACCTATCCGCTGGATTAACAATCTAATTATTATTGCTACCTGTGCCTTCACTGCATTCTTATTTTTAAGTTATGCGCCCAGTTATATAGAAGGCATTAGCAATAGTGAAAAATACATACTGGTGGCCCTAGTTATTTTAGCTGGGGTATTTTCCAGTACCGATATTCGCTACGTTAAAATACTCAGCATTACGTCCAGCCTATTATTTTTACTCCTAACCCTGATTATGCTTATCGCCTCTGGCGCTTCTACTCAAGATTATTGGGCATCTGTCGCCAACCTATCCGGCTACTTTGAAAATATTCATCGCTTTGTTAGTCCGATCAGTGAGTACCATGGTTGGTATCTCTTTTGGTGGTTTGCCTGGAGCATTATGATCGGACAGTTTGTCGCGCGATTTGTCAGCGGACTGAAAACTTGGCAGCTACTTCTGGCATTACTAGTGATTCCATCAATCGCCATAGGGCTTTGGTTTTCGACGCTCTATTATTACTTTTATAGTGAGATTCCAGTCTCAGCTCTACTGCGCGGTGCTATGGTCACGCTTGGGGTGATCTTTGTGATTAACTCGCTGGACTCGCTGATTAGGCTCTATACAGATAATCTCGGTTTCGATATTAAAACATTGGGACGCCAAAAATACCTTCTAGGAAACTGGTTGTTAATCGCTGCATTGGTGCTGTTATACCAGTTTACGCCGCTTAAGATTGAATGGGTGGGCCTAATCGTTATTGGCCTGTACATCGCTATTTACATACTGCTATTTAAACGCAGAAAAGCGCTTTATTGATATTAGCTTTAGGACAGTGGGAATAATGCAAAAGATAAAAAGTTACGATTATATTGTTGTAGGGGCTGGCTCGGCCGGAGCCATTGTTGCAACAAGATTAAGTGAAGATCCCAATTGCTCTGTATTGCTGATTGAATATGGCGGCGGTGATCATAGTGTATTTATTCGAATGCCCTCGGCGCTGGGCATACCCATGAACAGCAAAAAATATAACTGGGGCTTCGAGTCTCAACCCGAGCCCTATCTCAATAACCGCCGTATGAATTGCCCGCGCGGCAAAGTGATGGGCGGCACCTCCTCTATTAATGGCATGGTTTATGTGCGCGGCAATGCCCATGATTATGATGAATGGGAATCCCATGGTGCCAGCGGTTGGAATTACCAAAACTGTCTGCCGTATTTTAAAAAATTGGAAAACCACCAATGTATTGACAGCGAATACACTGGTAACGAAGGTCCTGTAGCCATTAGCGGCGGCAATAATATGCGCAACCCGCTGTATCGCGCATTTATAGATGCTGGTGTTGAGGCAGGTTATAGCGAAACCAAAGATTACAACGGATTTAGGCAGGAAGGGTTTGGTCAAAAGTTTATGAATGTTGATCGCGGTATTCGCGCATCCTCCAGCCATGCCTATTTAAAGACGGCTAAAAAACGCTCTAATTTAACAATTTTAAAACATGCTCTGGTTAAGCGAATTCGGATTTCAGACAAAACTGCCACTGGCATTGAATGTGAAATAGGCACCAAAACTAAAGTATTTAATGCCCAGCGTGAAGTAATTTTATGTGCTGGTGCCATTGGCTCACCACACCTATTACAGGTATCTGGAGTCGGACCAAAACATACTCTAGCGGCGGCTGAGATAGATCTATTGCATGAGCTTCCTGGTGTGGGCGAGAATTTGCAAGACCATTTAGAATTTAATTTTCAATATAGTTGCAAGCAACCTGTTAGTCTTAACAGTCAACTGGGACTATTTAAAAAGGTCATGATCGGCGTGCAATGGCTTTTATTTAAGACCGGTCTGGGCCGTACCAATCATTTTGAATCCTGTGCGTTTATTCGCTCTAAGGCTGGGGTTAAATGGCCTGATATTCAATACCATTTTTTGCCTGGAGCAATCACATACGATGGTTCAGTGGCCTTTAAAGGGCATGGGTTTCAGGTCCATGTCGGCCACAATAAACCTACCAGCCGCGGCCATGTTCGCGCCATCTCAGCGGATATTGAACAGCACCCAGAGATACTATTTAACTATTTAGCTACGGAAGAAGATCGTCAGGGCTTTCGCGACTGCGTGCACCTAACTCGAGAAGTCATGCAACAGCCAGCCATGGACGCATTTCGTGGAGAGGTTATCCAACCGACGGCTGAAGTACAGACCAATGAACAAATTGATGCTTTTGTGCGCGAGTCTGTGGACAGTGCCTATCATCCTGCCGGCACCTGCAAAATAGGCACAGATTCTATGGCGGTTGTAGATCCCAACCTGAGGGTGCATGGCCTCAAAAATATTAGAGTTATCGACTCATCGGTCTTCCCAACTGTACCCAATGGCAATTTAAATGCACCGACAATGATGATTGCTGAACGCGGCGCGGACTTGATTAAAAACTGTGTGATTACACCTACTGAGCATGTGGCGGCGTATTTAGACGGGCAATGGAAAAATCGGCAGAGGGAGTCCAAGAGCAAAGATTAAAAAAGCCCATTCGAAAATGGGCTTCTCTGAGTATACCAATAGACTGTTCCCAGCCAAAAATTTTACTTATTAGGCTGCATCCACAGTGGCAAAACCGTAATCAATAGACCTGAAACTAAAAATGCCAGCACGATGGGATGAGGCATTGTTGCCATCTCACCACCATACTCAGCAACAAAGCCCGCAGCTATAGGGCTAACGGCATCGCCCAGAGCAGCCATTGCGTTAGCATGCACCGTCCACTGATTCACGACATTCGTCATTAGAGTGAAGTTCATTAAAAAGACTGACAGTCCAAATATCGTACATAGGACTCTGCCAATTGCTGGGGCTTCTTTCTCGACCATCACACTAGAGAACCTAGCCGCAACCCATAAAGAAATGATCACTCCCAAAAACAATGTTGCATTAGCGCCGCGTGAAGCCTGAAATGATGCCCAAATTTCTGTTTCCATGATTTTTACCCTTATTTATAGTTATATGAATTACTTACCTTAGGCGATCTGCCTGATGCATGTAAACAAGCACACGCAAGTAGCCCCTAATTAATTCGCTAGATTTAATTGTGCGGATGGCTCTGAGCAGCCGGGAGAACCAGCGACAATCTTCAAATAAACCCTGTTTATCGGCGTTATTACTGATTCCTGTGCTATAAATTATTAGTTTGCGCGACTAATGACTGATTGCTGCTCAACAAGCTCACCATCAATATACAGAGTGGAATCCACTACTGCTGCATTGGCATCCTTATCACTCACTGTCCATTTCATTGAATTAACGTAACTATGGTATTTGGGGTGATACCCACCTTGCGACTCATCCAGGGTAACCTCTACGTTATTGCTTGATACCTGAGCTAATTTGAACACGGGCTGCGTACCCAAAGCACAGTAGTGCTTGACGACTAGCTCACCATCTTTATTGTCTGAATAAGTTGTCAACATCTCCACACCATCTTCAACCAGCGTTTCTGTAATCAGATTGCCGCCTGAAACTAGTTTAAAATCTGACGTGACATCAATAACTGTGCCAGTAAATTGCGTTAACTTACCTTCCCACTTTCCCAACATCTTTTTCATCTCATTAAACCCTTCACTATGGGTATTTTCCTTCATCTCAACATCGCCAATGGCAGCGCTAGAAGATTCTTCATGATGCACAGAGAAGGCATTGATAGAAACAAGAGACAAAATGATCAAAAAAAGCAGCACTTTATAGTTTTTCATATTATTAACCCCATTCGATTTTTAGATATAGATCATTAATTGTTTTAACTAGTCAAGAGAATACACCTATTCACTATTTAATAAAAATAATCTCTATTTCCCACAACCTGAGCTAATTCAAAGACGTAAAAAAACCCTGCAGGAGCAGAGTTTTCAGGTGTGTCGAGCTAAGCATTTACCCCACCGATCTTATATTTAAATGGGTGAGGGAAGCCCAACAATCTTTGACCCCTATCAAAAGGATCCTAACGCACTACTTGATAATTATTTCTTTGGTGCCCAGATGGGAAGTAGTATCAGAACTAATATAGACACCTGCAGTATTAGCGCTACTGGGTCGCTGGGGATCATTGAAAAACTAGGCACTGCAGCTGTCGCACCCATAGTATCAACATAACTCTGAGCCAATGCAGAAATTTCCGTACCAGAGTTTTGCAACTCTACTAACTTATGACCAGTAACAGCCATGTTCCAGCTCCAAAAGGCGTAGGTCATATTGAAGAAAAATAACGTACCCATGCCAAAACCGGTTGCGGCAATTTTTACAACAATGTTATCACTGTACTGTTGCCCCGCAATACCAGAGACGCGAAAGGCCACCCAAATACTGAAAGCCAGCGCAACTTGATACATACCAGTTCCCTGATTATTTTGAGCTTGAAGCATGAAGATATCTAATTCAGTCATAGTTTTTCTCTTGTTATTTTTATTGAATTCTTAGTAAAGCACTATTTTTATTCATTAGCAATGAGGCTTAGGGGAATTTAGCAAAGCCACCTAAATAGCTTGGGTACTGTTAGAGCGTCGCCGCCCCTATCAAATTTTATTTGGGAAAATAATAGGGTATACTCAGTCTAAAGAAAATTTAAAATAATAAAAAAGGCGTGATTAATATGATAAATAAATTCTTAATTTTACTCGCTGGGCTACTGGTATCTAGCCTAACAATTGCTGGTCATCATGAAGAGTCCAAGACAATAGCGCCAGTTGCCTCTGCAGGTCAGGTGGTTGTAGTTTATGAAGTGCCCTGCGAAAATGTAGCAACAGGTCTAGCAGCACTGAAAGATTTGATCGCTTATGAAGCTTCAGCATCACCAATTGCCTATTCATCCTCACCTGCCACGATTGGCGAGGGAGCAATCGGGGCCGTTGACCTGCATCTCTCAGCATCGTCCATGGAGAAGGCAGTTGCCTGGCAAGAAGGTAATGCAAAATGGAAGGCCTTGCAGGCTACATCGCTTAAGGCTTGCGATGTAAATGTTGATGATATTAAAGTAACGGTCATAGCTGCGCAGTAAGCCAGCAAGCTAGGCTTAAGGTGTATATCCAGTGCAGAGAGGGCTAAACGGCCCTCTTTTCATAATCTCGTCACAATCTAGGTTCCAGCGCAAATATAGCGCCTGAGCTGTCTGCCTCTATAGCTTATTGATTTTGATAAGAGCCTACGCTAATTCTCACTACTCAAAGCCCTTTAAGCGATAGCAATCAGCAGAGGGAATATCAGGTAAATAACTCATTATCACAATTATTTTTCGGATATAGTGTGGCCGTTAATGAGTGACTCAAAGGCATGGCCATGTAGGAAAAATAAGAATAATAGGCAATAGTGGGGTGGGGTTAATATGGATACAGCAAGCGCATTAAACAAGTCGGCCATTGAGTTTGCGCGGGGTTATTCTAGACAAATTGCCTGGCCTACCATAATACTTGGCTTCGTAGTGTTTATCGGCTATTGGTCCCTTCCTTACTTAGTCATGCTAAATGGTTTGTCACTACTCGTGGCAATCCCCTTAATGGCCATTCTCTCCTATGGTGGCTACACAGTCCTCCATGATTCAGTGCATGGCTGCATAAGCGGCAATATCAAATCATTCCAGTGGCTTAATGATGGCTTAGGCTATCTGGCAGCAAGCCTATTATTTATCCCGTTAACAGCACACCGTTACGAACACCTTAGTCATCACCGAAATACTAATCAGGGCAGTAGTGACCCAGATAATTATTCCGCCGACATGCTTAAGTCCCCGTCTCATATGCTGCAAGCCACTTGGGCAGCCATAACCGTGCAGTACAAGTTCTATATGCGTGAACGCTGGAGTTCAGCACCCAGAAAACAGAATGTTACCCTAATATTGGAAGTCACAGGTGGAATATTACTTCGTACTATACCTTTTGTTGTTCTATATTTAGTGGGTGATGCCGAAGCCATAGCACGCTGGTGGCAGGGGTTGGTGCTATTCGTCGTCGCAGGCCTTTTAGGCACAATTATTCTCGTGTATTTCTTTGCCTACATAGTGCATCACCCACACCTAGAAAAAGATCGGTATCTCAATACATCTACAATTTTAATCCCCGGTCCTTTTTCTCACCTGCTGACGATGCTCTGGGGTTATCAAAATTATCACTCCATACACCATCTTTTTCCTTGGGTTCCTTTTTATCAGTATCGAAAAGTGTTTGATAAGATTTCACCTACCATGGAGGCTATGGGAGCACCGATTTATCAGATAACCTGGACTGGCCTACGTCCGTTTTTAGTTAATGAGGTCATAGGCCAAAACCCTAATCCAAAGTAGACCAAAGATGGCTGTGTAATATTATCGGTGGTGGCGATTAGATATTTGGCGATGAAAGATTAATTGTTGATTAACAGTCTGAAAGGTAATGTCTATGTCGGCTAAGTTTGATCATCTTGTCATTTTCGTATCGAACCTCGATGACGCCATCAATGACTTCACTGATCTCGGCTTTAAGGTCGCCAGAGGTGGCTCCCATGGTTTAACCGAAAATGCACTGATCATCTTTGCAAATCAAACCTACATTGAACTACTGGCTCTAAAACCCTTTTGGCACAGCCCGTTTATGCGCATCGCAAACCGACTTGGCCTTTTGCAATGGCAGTCGGAAAGGAAAGCAAATATATATTGCAGACTACTGCGCTGGGTTAATGGCGACATCGGCCCCGTCGATTGGTGCGTTAGCGTTACCGATCTTGAATCCACACTGGGTCGCTGGAAAGATTCACACTTAGATGTGCTAAAAAGCGAAACATTTGCCCGTGCACGCGTTGATGGAGGTATTGTGCGCTGGTATTTGGGTGGTGCCAAAAGCCATGATTTGCCTATTTTGCTAGAGGATATAACACCCATTGATTACCGCATGCCTTTGGCAGGGACCACAGATCATCCAAACGGCGCTGTAGAAATAAGGGCAATCCAGTTTAAGATGCAAGACCATGTCATCGCACAGAATTCGGCAGTCAGATTTCTTCTGCCTGCGGATTATCAAGACGGCGCCAAGCGTCAAGACTTAACGCTTGGCAATGTGCAGGTTAGCTTTGAAGAACATGCTATGCCCTATAAGGTTTCTCTTACAATCTCATCCTCAGGTAACCAATTTAAACAACTTGATCTCGCAAAAAGCCACGGAGTACAAATCAAATTGATCCCATAAGTCAGCTAAATCACGACCGAGTGCCCTACTCTAGCTAATCTCATAAATTCCTTGGTGAAATAAGGTGGCTATTCGTTTATAAATAGAACCGTCTGAAACCAAACCTAGAAAAATAAGGAATCACTTTGTAATAATCAGTTGAGCCCCTAATTCTGTCGCTAGCGTTTCAAACTATCATCAAACTAAAACGAGATCAGAGGCTAATAACTTGCCTAAAAGTTAGCTCGTGCTTCTTTAACTAGGTTTCTAGCCCCCTGTTTTATGAAGCTATGGTCTGAAGACATTAAGAAAAGCGTGACTCCTCGATGTCTCCAAAATTCGATGCTTTCAATATTAGGGACAAAGATACCAAGTTTTCTATTATTTGCCTTAGCAGCAGCGCAAATTTTTTCAGCCGCCTCAACAACGACCTTATCAGTCACAGCCGTGGCGCTAAGAGCGACTGTCAGGTCCATCATGCCAATGAACAGACAATCAATACCTTCTTGAGCCGATATCTCCTCAATGTGATCCAAAGCAGCAAGATCTTCAATTTGTGCTATGACCGCAGTCTCTAACAAGTTAAGGCTAATATTATCAGCCACACTAGCCGCACCATAACCCGCCGAGCGAGTGGAACCTGCATAGCCTCGTCCTGTAATCCCATACCGAGCCGCTGTCGCACAGGCCAATGCTTTTTCCGGCGAATCAACGTGAGGAATAACAACACCCGTGGCGCCACAATCAAGCGCGTTAAGTATTTGATCCGCTGATGACGAGGGTACCCGAACCAAAGCGGGCTTCTGCACTGCGCGAAAGGCCAGCAGACAGCTGTCTATGTCACGACGATCGAACGGGGAGTGTTCGGCATCAAAACAAACAACGTCTAAGTCTGTACTTGCCAATACTTCTGCCACCATCATCGAGGGGGTCTTTACAAAGGTGCCGATTAGACATTCCCCTGACAATAGTTTCTGTCGAAAATTATTGTGTGGATTAAAAGCAGCCATAGATATTATTTCTTATAAGTTAAAGTCACGAATTGAGCCAGCTATCAAGGGCTCTATTCACCTGCTGAGGCGCATCAAGAGTACTGAGATGCCCAGCGCCTTCAATAATCTCCAACCTGGCATGTCTAATTTCGAGTGCCATATCGCGATGTAATTTTTCATTGCACAACGCATCATAGACACCGCACAGAATGAGCGTAGGACAGCGGATTTCTTTTAGCGTGTTCCAGCTATCAGCCCGACGCCCTAATGCGCGCCATTGATTGATGAACTCGTCGGTACCAACGTCCAAGGCCATTTCCATCACTAAAGGCTCGAGCTGTAATAGCTGTACCAAAACCCAATTCGACTATTAGTGACGATAGCTGAGTAGAAGAATCACTGATTTAGACTCTGATGTATCTGGGCAGGAGTAGTAACAATGGCAAAGGAAAAGGCAGCTTACCCAACCCCATGGGCCTCCAGGCGGTCATAGCCTTCGGCATCACAGGCGATGCAAAAGCATACAAAGTATTACTTTGCTTAAGTATTTATACACAGTCTTCGCTGCCCTACTAAGTTTCCTTATCTTTTTGTCACAGTTAATGTGATTATTATCCGAAGTCCTTTAGCATCGCTTTAAGCTCTAATGAGTGCTGCTCTTCCTCACCAATAAGACCGCGCGCATACTCTTCAAGGTAAATAGATCTGTCGGCAACATTATCTAATAGTTTCTTATAAAGACTCAAAGCATGGAGTTCATGTTCTAGGCTTTCTTCCAATATATCCTTTATGGAATGCCTATTGGTTTCTTTAATTTTTGCAATTTTTTGACCAGGATGACCATCTAACCCCACAATTAGCTCACCCGCTTGCTGAGCATGCAACAAAGATTCTGCAGCTTGTTCTTTTAGAAATGCGACAATTGGTAACCTGTATGGACCACTAACCATCATGGCTGAGTGGGTATATCTAACAACCCCAGCCAATTCATATTCCATGATTTCATTCAAGATACCACATACCAACTCTGTATTAATTTCCTTCATTTCGTAACAACCTCTGTATTGTGAGTCAAAAAATTCGTGTTATGCGTCTATCTAGCTCCTAACATTACAGATAACTCCGCCCTGTCAGTGTACATGATCAATGCCATATTTGGATCACTCGTTGCCCTACCAAAATGACCTACAGGCCTCAATAACAGTCAGAAGGCCTAAGCAGCCACCTCCGTCCCCCTTTTAAAGCTCAAATACCAAAGGATGCACTGCTTGAAGCAATCAAGGAAGATATAGTCTGCTTGCCTGTGCGCGCTGCCATAGCTTTTCAGCAGCAATATCAGTAGTGGGTAAAGGAAGTAATGCTAGAAACTTGGCAACAATATATGGAGGGTGCGGGGGCTAAGGTGAAGGTGGATTTGGCTTGGATAGTTATAGGCTCCTACATTATCCGCATCTAATTAGACTCAAAACAAGTAATAGACCGCTATTCCCTGATTTACCTAGTGATCACAGCGATTGATTTGGCCTTAAACCTTCGAAAATTAGCTGTCACATTTATAGGCATTTGCTTTGACCAAACCGCCAATAAAGATGTCAATACCGCATCTACTTTATCGCAACACCGCAGCCTGTAAATATAGCCTCATCGTTACTCCCAAAAGATAGGTCATATTTAGTCTTAACTGCATGGTACTTCTCCACATACTCGCAAAACCTAACAATCTCATACTCCAGACCTTTGCCATCATTGCTCCTACCTAAAAAGTCCTTAGGGCCTGCTGAGCCTTTTGAGCTCTTCACACGCCCGCAGGAAGCTACATGGTTAGCCCTATCGTTAGCAAAGGATTGCCTCTTGTCAGGACTCCATGAGGCTGCACCATTGTCATGGGCATCCTTTAGGCTAACCACGTGATCTATGTTGATGAAGTCACAAGATTGGTTGGTGTAGAAACCTATAGAGGTATTGGGTTTGTAGTTCTGATACCTGAAGTCAGCGCGGTTGTAGCTACCCACGACTCCAGCAGATGTTATCCAAGACCCAACCCTAAACTGCGCCCATGTTTCACCTTGCTCAGCTAACGCCTTTGTGTTGTCAAAGTCAGATGCATTAGCACCGTGAAAAGCCAGCAAAGCGGTAAGTACCAGGATTCGACGCATGGGTTAATGCTCTTGTTAATCTTTGCATCAACTATATACAACAGGCACGTTTGTGCAATAGTGGACAGTCGCTAGGAATCGTGCAAGATTCTTGAAATCAGATTACTTTTTATCTGAACAGCAACAGTAACAATTACAGGTTCACAGCAGAATCCCCCGCCCCCTCTGGAATAGCTCCCTACCCTAAAACAGTACAGATAACAGCCCAGTTGACTGGATCAGGTTTATTAGAAGATAATTTCGCTACCAAGCACTCACAATAGGAACCACCAAAAACATTGTAGTTACTGGTGGTGTTTAGCCAAAAATCGTTGTACCTTTTGGCTAATTCAACCGTATCCGACACTTACCTAATTTGACTGGATGGGTCATTTAGATATGATGATTCTTTCAATCCTCAAAAGGATAGCATCATGGGCGGTCGTCTCGGTAATTTCCTTATCTTTTTGATTCTTAGTGTTATCACGCTGGGGATTTCTCCTCTCTACTTCTTTATAAGCAGACAGCAGGAAAATACAGAATTGCTCAAAGAAATAAAAGATGAGTTAGTTAAACGAGGTTAACTCTCCAAAGCCACAGTGTCGATAATAATATGTATAGGTGAATAGCTAAAATGATGGAACCAAATTTTCATGCACTGCAATTAATATCAGAGATAGCAATAGGTATAGTTGGATTTTCAGCAATATTAATTGCATTGAGCAGGACTGCAGAGGTATTCAGCGGCCCTGATAATTTTCGCGTTCGACTTCTGACTTATTCAGCCTTTGGGGCAATGTTTGGCGGTATTCTGCCGTTTGGCATCTTTAATATTGACGATGCAGAATTATCTTGGAAAATTATCTGTTGGTCCATATGCCTTTATTCAGTTGTGGGTTTACTGGTATTCCCCAAAAGAATGCTATTACTGAGGAACCAAGGATATAAGCATATTTTTCCAATTAAAATCTTTCTATTTCAAACAGGATTGCTTTCAACGATTTTTATAACCTCTGGCCTTATGATTATTGGGTACTTTCAAGCACTTCCAAATATCTATGTCGGATGTTTAATTTTGTTTTTAGCTCAAAGCACGATCGCTTTTATAAGAACAATGTTTGTACGGGTAGACTAAATACTTAGGCGAGGTTTTTCTCTCTAAGCCCTAAAATCGACAACAGTCTGCAATGGTGGGATTTCTCTTAAAGCCTCTGATTAATTGTCTCCCCAGTTCGCCCTATGTCTGAACTTGAGATAATAAATTATCGCTGTGACATTACATTGGGTGGCCTTTTCAAAGAGCCCGTTAGAGACCTGATTTTACTATATGGGGTAATCAGCTATGGTGCGTCATTTTGAAATTCTCTGTACTCTAGCTACTGTTTACTTAGGAAGATATTTACCATTCTCCCACCAGCCTTTAACGACTCTTCCATCGGGGAAGGTCAATGAGCCTTCGCCATTCTGCTCATCGTCCTTAAATTGGCCAACATATTTGTGTCCATTTGGCCACGCGAAGGTTCCCCAACCATGTCTCTTATTATTCTGATATTCACCGACATACTTA